>LNFM01002379.1_pt1 | contig 39605 bp, 34 predicted proteins | sample 596031 | NCBI WGS metagenome assembly LNFM01 (sample SAMN04254537, study PRJNA301005) | activated carbon metagenome | isolation source: dual media filters at the Ann Arbor, Michigan drinking water treatment plant | place: USA: Ann Arbor | reverse complement strand
GACCGCGTCGGCAGCCGCCAGCCGCTCAGCAGCAGCAGCTCTCGCTGCCGGAGGTGCAGGTGCGCAGCATCGACGAGAGGTCGCTGCTGGGCCGTCCGCCGCTCACCGCGCCGAGCTCGGCGTCGGAGAGTTCGACCTCGCCGGCCGGGTTCGCCGGGATCTGTGCTCGCTCTTCCTGGGACAGGGAGGCGCGATACTTCGCGTCCTTCCACGCACGGATGATCTTGTTCATGCCGGTGAGTGGAGGCGCGGAACGGGATCCGTCACCGCGCCGTGCGGTGTGCGGGCCGACCCCGGCAGCGGCGCCGATCTCTGCCATGCTCTCCCCGTGGGCGCGCCGTCCAAGCACTGGTGGATCCTGCTCGCGTGGCAGGGCTTCGCGGGCGGCCTGTTCGCGCTCGGCCTCGTCGATCACTGGCTGCGCATGCGCGACGGCGATGTCCGCGACGGCGGGATCGGGGGCCTGCAGTCCCCGATCGTCGTCGTCCTCGGCGTCGTCGCGGCGTCGCTGGTCTGGCGCGGCACCAGCGGCCTCGCGACGCCGTGGCGGGTGGTGCTCCTCGCGATCCAGCTCCTCCTCGGCTTCGCGCTCTACGCCGCCGCGGCCGTCGCCTACGTGTGCGGCACGGGCATCGACTGCTTCTGAACCCGAGCCGGTGCTACGCTTGCCGCGCCCATCGTGATCGCCACCGTCGCGCGTGTGGCCAGCATCGTGCTGGCGGTCGTCTACCCGCCCGTGGTCTACCTGGGCCTGACGCGGTTCTCGACGCGCGGCGTGTCGATGGTCCTGCTCGCGATGGCGGCGTTGCTGGCGATCTCGCGGGCGCGCGGGCTGTCGTGGGCGCGGCTGAAGGGCGCGCTGGTGCCGTTGGTGCCGACGATCGCGGCGGGCGTGCTGGCGGGCGTGACGGGGCACCGGTGGGCGCTGCTGGTCGCGCCCGTGCTGGTCAACGTCGGCCTGCTCGCCACGTTCGCGGCCACGCTGCGACCGGGCGCGACGCCGATGATCGAGCGCTTCGCCCGGCTGCAGGATCCCGAGCTCACCCCCGCGAAGCAGGCCCACTGTCGACAGGTGACGTGGACGTGGATCGCGTTCTTCGCCGCGAACGCGGCGGTCTCGGCGGCGCTGGCCGTCGTCGCACCGATCGAGTGGTGGGCGATGTGGTGCGGCGGCCTGGCGTACCTCTGCATCGGCGCGCTGCTGGCCGGTGAGTGGGTCGTGCGGTGGTGGCGGTTCGGACGCGGGGCGCCGGCATGACGGAGGAATCGTTCGCGCTGCTGCCCGCGCGCGCGGCCCCGGTGTTGATCGAGGGCGATGGGGCCGCGGTCGATCGCGCGGCGATCCTCGCCGCGACAGGTCCCGTCGCCGCGGCGCTGGCTGGTCACGCCGAGGTCGTGCTCGCGTGTGCCGACCGCGGCCACTTCGTGCGGGCGCTCCTCGCCGCGTGGTCGGTGGGAGCGATCGTGACGCTGCCGTCCAACCTCCTGCCGGCCACGCTCGATCAGCACGCTGGCCTGCGGGTCCACGACGGCGGCCACGCGGGCGGGCTCGACGTCCGCACGCTCGCCGCGAGCGCGGCGGCCAGCGATGGGATCGTCGTCCCGGGCGCGCGGACGTGCGTGCGGCTGTTCACCTCGGGGACGACCGGCGTGCCCAAGGCGATCGACAAGGCCTTCGCGCAGCTCCTCGGCGAGGCCGAGCAGCTCGTGCGCCGCTTCGATCTCGCGGGGGCTCGCGTCGTGTGCACCGTGCCGCTGCACCACATCTACGGGCTGCTGTTCGGCGTGCTCGCGCCGCTGCGGGGCGACGCGACGATCGTCGCGGTCGGGCCACTGCACGCCGAGGCGGTGCTCGCCGCGATCGAGCGCTTCGACGCGGACGTCCTCGTCAGCACGCCGGCGCAGCTGCGGGCGTTCGACGTGCTGCCCGATCGCGCGCTCGCACGGCTGCGCCACGTGTTCAGCTCGGGCGCGCCGCTGCGGCCCGATACTGCCGCTGCCCTGCGCGACCGCCTGGGCGTCGCGCCGACCGAGGTGTTCGGCTCGAGCGAGACCGGCGGCATCGCGACCCGCACGCACCGATCCGCCGAGCCACCGTGGGTGCCGCTGCCGGGCGTCGAGGTGACCGCCGACGCCGACGGCCGCATGTTGCTGCGCTCGCCGTGGCTCGATCCGTCGGTCTCGCAGCCCCACGCGACCGACGATCGGATCTCCGTCGGCGACGCGGGCTTCGTCCACCACGGGCGCGTCGACGACGTCATCAAGGTCGGTGGTCGACGCGTCGCGCTCGGCGACGTCGTGGCGAAGGCGCAGGCGATCGCCGGGGTGCAGGACGCGGTGGCCGTGGCGCTGCCCGCCGTCGATGGTCGCGGTGCCGCGATCGGGCTCGTGGTCGTGACGTCCGTCCGCACCCCCGAGGAGATCCGCGGTGCGCTCGCGGCGTGGTTCGACGCCGCCGTGCTCCCGCGCCGCATCGTGTGCGCGCCGAGCCTGCCGCGCACCGCCGCCGGGAAGCTCGCGCACGCCCACGCCCGCGCGCTGCTCGGTGACGCCGCGCCGCCGCGGACGCGGGTGCACGGCGACGATCGCACCGCGTGCTTCGACGTCGAGATCGAGCCCGACCTGCCGGCGTTCGACGGCCACTTCCCCGGCGATCCGATCCTCCCGGGCGCCGTACTGCTCGAGGCCGTGGTCCTGCGGTCGATCGAGGACGCGTGGCCCGAGCTCGGCGCGCCGATCGGGATCCCCCGCGCCAAGTTCACCGAGCGGATCGGCCCGGGGCAGCGCGTCCGCGTCACCCTCGAGCGCCGCGGCGATCGGGTCGCGTTCACCGTCACGCGGGCCGAGGTGCCGTGCGCCGCGGGCAGCGTGGCGTTCGCGCCGCGCGCCTCCGGGTAGGGCGTAGACTAGGCCGGCAATGCAGCTCGACGTCGCGATCCTCGGGGGTGGTCTCGCCGGCGCCGCGCTGGCCCGGCAGCTGCGCCGCCGCCTGCCCGATCTCTCGATCGGCCTGTTCGAGCGCGACGACGACGGCGGCTTCAAGGTCGGCGAGTCGACCGTCGAGATCGCCAGCAACTACCTCGTGCGCCGGCTCGGCCTGGGCAGCTACCTCTACCAGAACCACCTGCCCAAGAACGGTCTGCGGTTCTTCTTCGACGACGAGGCGCGCTCGCAGCCGATCGAGCGCATGGGTGAGATCGGCACCGACGCGCTGCCGTTCCACGCGTCGTTCCAGGTCGATCGGCAGCGCCTCGATCGCGACTTGCGGACGATGAACGCGGATGCGGGCGTGCACGTGTACACGGGCGTCCGCGTCGTCGACGTGCAGCCTGGTGGCGATGGTGTGCCGCATCGCTTCGCGTTCGAGGACGGCGAGCGCCGCACCGACGTGCAGGCCCGATGGTTGGTCGACGCCTCGGGCCGCGCGCGACTGCTCGCGCGGGCGCTCGGCGAGTCGCGCACGGACACCGGTCACGGGCTGGCCGCGGCGTGGGGCCGCTTCGAGCACGTCGTCGACATGGACGACACCGGCTCGGCGTCGTGGCGCGGCCGCGTGCGCAACACCAGCCGGTTCCTCTCGACCAACCACTTCATGTACCCCGGCTACTGGATCTGGTTCATCCCGATCTCGCGCGGGGTGATGAGCGTCGGCGTCGTGTGCGACCGCGCGCTGTTCCGCGAGGAATGGCGCACGATCCCCGGCCTCACCGCCTTCGTCCGCGAGCACCGGGCGTGCCGCGACCTGCTCGAGGGCGCCTCGCCCCTCGACGCGATGGGCTACGCCAAGGTGCCGTACGGCGGCGGCGCGTTCTTCTCCGCCGATCGCTGGGCCCGCGTCGGCGAGGCCAACGCCTTCAGCGATCCGCTGTACAGCCCCGGCTCCGACTTCATCGCGCTCGAGAACGACTTCACCACCGAGCTCATCGCGTCCGAGATCGGCGGCGCGACGAAGGCCGAGCTCGCCGAGAAGGTCGCGCTGTTCGACGCGTTCGTGCACTTCCGCTTCGACGCGACGCTCCTGCTGTACCGCGGCCTGTACGGCACGCTCGGCTCGTACGCCCTGTACTCGCTGAAGTGGGATCTCGACATCCACGCCTACTACAACCTCTGGTACCAGGCGTACGCCCTGGACCAGCACCTCGACGTCGGTGAGCTGCGCGGGCAGCTCGCGCTGCGCGGTCCGGTGCTGACGCAGATGGCGAACTTCTCGCGGCTGTTCGCGACGGCGGCCACGCGGATGCGCGGGCGCGGCGATTACTTCTCCGACAACCTCGGCGTGTACTCGCATCCCCTGCGGGCGATCGACTTCGTCGCCGAGGTGGGCCGGCCGCGCCCGCGCAAGCAGATCCTCCGCGCGCTCTCGGCGATCTCGAACGTGACGCGGGCGCGCGTCATCGATCTGCTCGAGGGCAACACCGTCGCGCGCGAGCCGTGGCCGCTCGGCGCGTACATGCTCGAGCGCGACCTCCTGCAGGAGGCGAACCCATGAGTGACGGGAGCGGCCTGCTCCTCGATCGATCGCCCGATGCGGCTCGCGTGTCGCTGGGCCTCGTCGGCGGCGCGCCGGCGGACGCCGACGGCGACTACCTGCGTGTGTCGGATCCCGCCACCGACGAGCCGGTGGGCTGGGTGCCCTACGGCGGCGCCGCGCAGGCCCGCGCGGCCGTCGATGCCGCGAGCGCGGCGGCGGGGCCGTGGCGCGCCGCGACGCCGGATGTCCGCGCGAACCTGCTGCGCAAGCTCTCGGCCGCGATGCTCGATCGCACCGACGCGCTGGCCCGCGTGCTCACGCGCGAGCAGGGCAAGCCGCTGGCCGAGGCCCGCGGCGAGATCGCCTACGCCGCGTCGTTCCTCGACTGGTCGGCCGAGGAGGGGCGCCGCGTCACCGGCGAGTACCTCGAGGCGTCGGGGGCGAACCGTCGCATCGTGGTGATGCGCCAGCCGCTCGGGGTCATCGCTGCGATCACGCCGTGGAATTTCCCCGCCGCGATGATCACCCGCAAGCTCGCGCCGGCGCTCGCGGTCGGCAACACCGCGGTGCTCAAGCCCGCCGAGCAGGCGCCGCTGACTGCGATGGCGATCGCCGCGCTGGCGACCGAGGTCGGCTTCCCGCCCGGGGTCATCAACGTGATCACCGGTGACGCGGACGCGATCGGTCGCGCGTGGCTCGGCGACGCGCGGGTGCGCAAGCTCAGCTTCACCGGATCGACCGAGGTCGGGCGGCTACTCGTCGAGCGCGCGTCGACCCACCTCACGCGACTGTCGCTCGAGCTCGGCGGCCACGCGCCGCTGCTGGTCTTCGACGACGCGGATCTCGACGTGGCCGTGCGCGCGACGTTGTCGGCGAAGTTCCGCAACGCCGGGCAGACCTGCGTGTGCCCCAACCGCGTCTACGTCCACGCGTCGGTCCACGACGCGTTCATGGATCGCGTGCAGGCGGGGATCGACCGGCTCGTCGTCGGGTACGGCCTCGACGCCGGCGTGCACATCGGTCCGCTCATCGACGACGCGGCACTGGACAAGGTCCGGGTCCACCTCGACGACGCCCGCGAGCACGGCGCGATCGTGCGGACCGGCGGGCGGCTCGGGGCGCCGCGCGCGGGCCTGTCGCCGCGGTTCTGCACGCCGACGCTGCTCGACGCCGTCACCGCCTCGATGCAGGTCGCGCGTGAAGAGACCTTCGGCCCGGTGCTCGCGGTGCAGACCTTCGAGACCGAGGCCGAGGCGATCGCGCTGGCCAACTCGCTGCCCTACGGCCTGGCCGCCTACGCGTTCACGCGTGGGCTGGCGCGGGCGCTTCGGGTATCCGAGGCACTCGACTTCGGCATGGTCGGGATGAACGAGACCACGGTGTCGACGGCGCAGGCCGCGTTCGGCGGGACCAAGCTGTCGGGTTGGGGGCGCGAGGGCGGCAAGTGGGGGCTCGAGGAATTCCTCGAGGTGAAGAGCGTGACCTTCGGGGTGTGATCGGGCACGGGCGGGTACGGGGACGGGGCGTGGGCGGGCACGGGCATGGGCACGGGCACGGGCACGGAGGAGCCAGACCCCTGACGGGGGCTGGCTCCTGGCCGTATCCTCCCGCCCGTGGACGCCCCCGCCGAACGCCGACCGACGACCCGCCGCGTGCTGCTCGTGCTCGGCGGGATCGTGGCGGCCGTCTGCGTCGCGTTCGGCGTCGCGATCGTCCGGCAGCAGCGGGACTTCGCCGAGTACCGCGCCGCCACGCTCGAGGCCGGGCCGCTGCCGTGGGACAGCACACCCATGACGCCCGACGCGTGCGTCGGCTTCGCGGTCGACTGGGCGATGGCGTGCCCCGGCCTCGGCACCTGGTGCGAGAGCGAGGCGCCGCGCGTCGTCGGTCGGTGCATGGCGGCGCAGGATCGTCAGGCGTTCTGCACCGAGGCCGCGGACACCGTCGCGAGCACGGGCTTCGGCGTGGCCGAGTGCGTCGCGATGCGCGAGCGCATCGACGGGCAGTACGCCCAGCGCGGCCACAAGAAGTTCTGCGCGGCGGCCTATCGCGCGGTCGCCGAGCACTGCCGCCGGCGCTAGGCTGTCCCGTCATGGCTCGCACAGGCCACCGTGAGCGGCCGCCCGAACACCGTCTGTGTCGATCGGCGGGAGAACTCCTCGCGCGAGAACGGCCGGGGCTTGCGGAGCATGAGGTCGATCTTCCAGCCGCTGCCGAGATCGAGCACGTTGAACTGCGAGTGGCGCCGCAGGGCGTCGAGCGCGGCCTCCATCGAGACGTAGTAGTCCGCCTCGGGCAGCCCCGTGACGAACGCTCGCAGTGACGCTGCGTCGGCCGAGATCACGATGTCGACGTCCATCGTCGCGCGGGCGCGGCCATGCACGAGCGCCGCGATCGAGCCCACGATCATGTAGCCGATCCCGACCGCCTCGAGTCGGTTGGCGATGTCTGCGATCGTTGCGCCGAGGTCGTCCGTCATCGTGGTCCCTGGAGCTCGGCCGCTCACGGCTCGACGGTCAGCGCCTCGGGGATCGCCGCGCGGAGCAGCTCGACGTCCTCGATCATGAGCCGCCACATCGCGAGGTCGACGGTGCGATCGTCGTACTCGGGGTGGCGGGCGCGGATCCCCGCGCGCATCAAGGCCCGCGCGGACCGGCACAGCCGCGCTCCGATCTCCTCGCGCTCCGCCGGCGTCGCCCGGCGCATCCGGTCGAGCTGCATCGCGTGCACCTCGGGGCTGGTGTCGGCGGGTCGCAACGCTTCGACCGCAGCCCGCGGGGCAGCGCGTCGCAACGCCGCTTCCCCCCCGTGCGATACTCCCCGTCGCGATGACCCGCGCGCTGCCGGCCCCGTTCGCGATCCGCGGCGCTCGTCTCGACGAGCTGCCGGGCCTGCAGCGGATCGAGCGCGAGGCCGGGGCGCTGTTCGTCGCGTTCGGCGTGACCGGCGAGGGCGACGTCCTGTCGATCGCGGCGATGGTCGAGGCCCACGCGGCGGCGCTGCTGTGGGTGGTCGCCGATGGCAATGACGCACCGGTCGCGTTCGCGGCGTGCTGGGCCCACCCCGACGCGCTGCACCTGCGCGAGATCGACGTCGATCCCCTGCACATGCGGCGGGGCTTCGGGCGCGCGCTCGTCGACCATGCGCGCCGCGTCGCCTCGGCGCGCGGCCTGTCGCAGGTCACGCTGACGACCTTCCTGCACGTGCCCTGGAACGCCCCGCTGTATCGCCGCTACGGCTTCGCGGTGCTCGACGACGCGACGCTGCCGGCGTGGCTCGCGGCGATCCGCCTCGCCGAGACGCCGACCGTCGGGGACGCAGGGCTGCCGCGGGTCGCGATGTCGATCGCCTCGCTTCCGTAGTCGTCGGGCAGACGCCGCGCGTCCCGGTGTTACGCTGCCGCGCACCATGGACACGGACTTCGACGCCATCGTCATCGGTGCCGGCCAATCAGGCCCCTCGCTCGCGGTGCGGCTCGCCCACGCCGGGCACACGGTCGCGCTGGTGGAGCGCCGCGGCCTCGGGGGCACGTGCGTCAACGATGGCTGCATCCCGACCAAGACGCTGATCGCCAGCGCCCGGGTCGCGTGGCTCGCCCGCGAGGCCGCGCGCTTCGGCGTGATGACGGGCCCGGTCGAGGTCGACATGGCGCGGGTCAAGGCGCGCAAGGACGCGGTGGTGCAGCAGTCGCGCGACAGCCTGCGCGACTGGATCGGCGGCACGAAGGGACTCACGCTCGTCGAGGGCCACGCCCGCTTCGAGGACGCACACACGATCCGCGTCGGCGAGCGAGTGCTGCGGGCGAAGCGGTTCTTCGTCAACGTCGGCGGGCGGGCCATCGTGCCGGCGGCCCTGGCCGAGGTGCCGTGTCTGACCAACCACTCGATGATGGACCTCGATCGGGTGCCCGAGCACCTCGTCGTCGTCGGTGGCAGCTACGTCGGCCTCGAGTTCGCGCAGATGTACCGGCGCTTCGGCAGCCGGGTCACCGTGATCGAGCAGGGCCCGCGGATCATCGCGCGCGAGGACGAGGACGTCTCGACCGAGGTGCAGCGGATCCTCGAGCTCGAGGGGCTGACGATCCACAGCGGCACGGCCGTCCGCGCGGCGCGATCGATCGAGGGTGGGATCGAGATCGCGACCGACGGTGTGACGGTGACCGGCTCGCACGTGCTCGCCGCGATCGGTCGCCGCCCGAACACCGACGACCTCGGCCTGGACCGCGCCGGCGTCACCACCGACGCTCGCGGCTTCGTCACCGTCGACGACACGCTGCGCACCAGCGTCGAACACATCTGGGCGATCGGGGACGTGAACGGCCGCGGGGCGTTCACGCACACCTCGTACAACGACTACGAGATCGTCGCGGAGAACCTCCTCGACGGCGCGAACCGTCGCGTGAGCGATCGCCTGCCGATCTACGCGCTGTACACCGACCCGCCGCTGGGACGGGTGGGCATGAACAAGACCGAGGCGCGCGCCTCGGGCAAGCGCGTCCTCGTCGGTCACCTGCCCATGACGCGGGTGGGCCGGGCCCGCGAGCGCGGCGAGACCCACGGCTTCATCGAGATCCTCGTCGACGACACTGCCGGCGAGGGGCGCGGTCGCATCCTCGGCGCGACGATCCTCGGCGTCGAGGGCGACGAGGCGATCCACGGGATCGCCGACATCATGTACGCGCGCGCGCACTACTCGGTGCTGTCGCGGGCGGTGCACGCCCACCCGACCGTGAGCGAGCTGATCCCGACCACGCTGCAGAGCCTGGTCCCGCTGGAGTAGGGGCGCCCGCGTGCGTCGGCGCCCGGATCGCGACCGCGCGCGCGATCCGGCTCGAGCGCGCGTGCGCCAGGCGCCGTGACCCCGCTCCCGTCGACGCGCCCGCGGCAGTCGTGCTACAGAGCCCGCACCATGTGTGGGTTCGTCGGCCTCGTCGCAAGCACCGAAGTCGCTCCCGAGATCCACATCGCGTTGCAGGCGCTGCAGCACCGCGGTCAGGACTGTGCCGGCATCGCGACGATGCGCGCGGACGGCAACGAGTTCTTCGCCCACCGCGGGCTCGGTCAGGTGCCGCAGGCGGTGCCGGCCGACGCGCTCGCGACGCTCGAGGGCCCGGTGGGCCTCGGCCACGTCCGCTACCCCACGATCGGGCGCGGGCTGCTGCGCGACGCCCAGCCGTTCTTCTTCCGCCAGCCCGGCGTGTTGATGGCGCACAACGGCAACGTCACCAACTACCGCGCGCTGCGGGACTCGCTGCGCGAGCGATCGATCCACCTGCTGTCGCAGTGCGACGTCGAACCGGTGATGTGCGAGTTCGCCGATGCGCTGAACCTCGCGCGTCGCTCGGCCCACACCGTCGACGACGCGATGCAGGCGCTGCGAGAGGTCCGCAAGCGGGTGCAGGGCAGCTACTCGATCGTGGCGGCGCTGATGCTCGACGGCCAGCCGACACTGGTCGTGTTCCGCGATCCCAACGGCATCCGGCCCGCGGTGCTCGGGCGGCGCGGCACCGGTGCCGATACCTCGTGGGTCTGCGCCAGCGAGACCGTCGCCCTCGACGTCCTCGGCTTCGAGCGCGTCGAGGAGCCGAGCCCCGGCGAGGTGCTGTTCCTGCGCGCCGGCGCCGCGCCGATCCGCCGCGCGATCGACCAGGCCGTGCGGGCGCCCTGCGTGTTCGAGCACATCTATTTCGCGCGGCCCGACTCGATGATCGACGAGCGCGGCGTGTACCAGTCGCGCCTGGGCCTCGGCCGCGAGCTCGCCGACCGCGTCCGCGCCAAGGGCATCGTGGCCGACGTCGTCGTGCCGGTCCCCGACACCGCGCGACCCGCTGCAGCGGCGCTCGCCGAGACCCTCGGCCTGCCGGTGCGCGAGGGCTTCATCAAGAACCGCTACAGCGGCCGCACGTTCATCATGCCGGACCTGCTGACGCGGATCTCGGCGCTGCGGCTCAAGCTCAACCCGCTGCGCTCGGAGATCGAGGGCCGCCGCGTGCTGCTCGTCGACGACTCGATCGTTCGCGGCACGACGCTCAAGCGGGTCAACGCGCTGCTGCGCGAGGCCGGCGCGGCCGAGGTCCACCTGGCGATCCACGCCCCGCCGGTGCTGCACCCCTGCTTCTACGGCATCGACATGTCGACCGAGGAGGAGCTCTTCGCCCGCCGCTTCTCCCGCGACCTCGACACGCTCGAGCGCGAGGCCGCCGCGGCGCTCGAGGTCGAGTCGCTGACGTACCTCCCGGTCGACGCGATGAACCGCGTGTTCTCGGGCCCGCGGTGCGCGGCGTGCTTCGACGGGAACTACCCGCAGGCGGTGGATCGCGACGAGCGAGCGTCGATCGTCGAGGACCGCCGCCAGCGAGACTGACGTGGGGGGTTCCGAGTGGGCCGCCTGACATGCAGGACGTCGTCGTCGGAAGAATCGAGCTCGCCGTGGACGTGAACCAGACACTCTCGAACTTCAGGGACATGCTGAACGCCGGATACCCCAGCTGGCGCCGTTCGGCGGAGGCCCAGGTGACGACCGAGCGGCGTCCCCTCGATGAGATCTTCTCCGACTGGACGCAGGCCATCTGGGAACTCCTCGTGGAGCGGACGCTGTGCCCTCCGGGCGAGTTCCTCCAACTCTACGACTCCGGATCGGACTATGAGGAGGCAGGGTATTCGCGCGTCTTCTTCCACGACGCAGGCCCGACGCACGAGCTGGTCTGCGAGTCCGCGGCCGGTACGGTCGTCGACGTTCTCTCGGGCGCCGAGTTCCACCCGGACGCATGCGTGTTCGAACGGTTCGTGGCGAATATCGGTGAGTGGTTCGCGGATGAACCCCCATTCGATCATGTGCTGCTGAGAAGCGGCAACACCTTGTACATGACGTCGATCGCGGATGTGGTCTTCGTGAAGCACCGCTTGCGTGACGCGCCATCCGGGCGACGCTGACCCTGCCGGCTCGCACAGCTTCCACAACGACGATCCTCACCGCGCTGCCGCGAGGCCTCGCACTCCCCTACCTGGCAAACCCCTCGCACTCCGCGAGGTACGCTGGCGTCGCCCCGCCCGTGCCCCGATACGACGCACACGCCTGATCGGCCAGGCCCTCGCCGCGAGCCGAGTGGGGATCCACCAGTGTCAGCGCCCGCGCCAGCACGACCCGCGCGGTCGCGAGATCCGCAGCCGATGCGTCGCCCTGCTCGCGCAGCTCCAGCGCCCGCTCGGCGTACGTCACCGCCTCGGCTGCACGCCCGCGGTGGATCGCCGCGCGCGCGAGCCCCACGAGCGCGTACGAGAGGTCGCGATGCTGCGCACCGAGGGTGCGCTCGAGGATCGGGAGTGCGCGCTCGAACATCGGGGAGGCGGCATCGTGGTCGCCGCGACGCTGCAACACGCTCGCGAGGTGGACGAGCGCCTCCAACGTCTCGGGGTGGTCGGGGCCTTGCGTCCTGGACTTGATCGCGAGCGCGCGCTCGAACAGTCCCTTGGCGTCGTCGTCGTGACCCATCATGAAGTGGGCGAGGCCGAGGTTGACGAGGCTCACCGCGACATCCGGATGTTCCGACCCGAGGGCGACCTCGCGGATCTCGAGCGCGCGTTCGTGCAACGCGGCCGCGGCTTCGTACTCGCCCAGGAGATGCCGGACGACGCCCATGTTCGAGACGACGGTGGCGACCTTCGCGTGCGTGGGGCCGAACGCGGCGGTCTGCACGGCGAGCGCGCGCTCGAAGTGCGCGAGGGCCTCGGCGTATGCGGCGGTCCTGACCTCGACGAGCGCGAGGTTGTTGAGGCTCGGCACGACGTCGCGGTGCTCTCGCCCCTTCGTGGTCTCGACGATCGTCAGCCCGCGCTGGAAGTCCGCCTTGGCGCCGACGTAGTCGCCGCGGCGGAAGCGGGCCAGGCCGAGGTTGTCGAGCGCCGAGGCGATGTTCGGATGCTCGGGGCCGAGCCCGTGTTCCAGCCGCTCGAGCGCCCCCTCGAACGCGATCCTCGCCTGCTCGTAGTCACCGCGCGCGAACTCGATGCGGCCGACGTTGGTGAGTCCCGACGCCGCTTCCAAGCCGAGCGGATCGGGCACCTCGGCGCGCAGCACCTCAGCGTGCTCCGCCCAGAGCAGGCCATCGTCGGGCCGCGCGAGCGACGTGCCGACGAGACGCGAGAGGGCGTCGGCGGCCCACAACGCCTCGTCGACCTCGCCGGCGCGCATGGCCTCGAAGTACGCGGCCTGCGTCATCGTCTCGGCCTCTGCGAACGCGCCCGTGTCCACGAGCAACGAGCCGACGCGTCGCCGCGCCGACGCGACGAGGCGCGGCCAACCGAGCTCCTGGGCGCGCGCCAGGGTCGCGTGCGCGACGGCCAGACCTTCGGCGTGGGCGCCGGTGGCCCACAGCGCGTCGGCCCGCGCGAACTCGGCGTGGATGCCGGGGATCTGGTCGCGCGCGTCGGGCGGTGGCGGTGATCGGCGTCGCAACGTCGCGTCATCGAGGCAGGGGTCGATCCGAGCGAGGCCAGCGGCCGCCTGCACGGCACGATTCGCGGCCTCGGTGTCCGCGTCGGCGAGTCGGGTCACGAGCGCCTGCAGCTCGAGCCTGCGCTCGTCGAGACACCACGTCGCGCGATCGAGGACCTCGTCGTCCCAGCGTTTCTCCACCGCATGGGCCCGGCACGCGCCGGTGCGCGCGTCCTGCCATGCACGTGCATGCGCGTCGAGCCAGGGCGTGACCTTCTGTACGGTCGTCTCGGCTGCCCATGCGCCGCTCTGCAACAGGCCGTCGTGCACGGCCGCACGGACATCATCGTTCCACACCTCGGCGATCGTCGCGCCGCTCCGCTCGCACATGGCCTCGGCCTCCGCGCGAACATGCTGGCGATAGACCGCCACGCCCAGCCCGAGCGCCGCGATCGCGGCGAGACCGATCGCGGTGACGCGCAGACGCTTGCGACGCTGCCCGCCCTCCAGCGTCGCCACCAACGCCCGCATGTCCGCGAAGCGCTGCTCCGGCTGGGTCGCCATCCCGCGCTCGCACGCGCGATGCAGCCACCGCGGAATGCCAACCCCCGCCGGTGGCGCCGAACGGTCGCCGACGGTGATCGCTCGCACCAGCGCCGGCAGCCCGTCGCCGCGGAACGGCCGCTCGCCGTAGAGCATCTCCCACAGCGCGACGCAGAACGCGAACTGATCCGCGGCCGGGCCCACGTCGCGGCCCGCGAGCTGCTCGGGCGCCATGTAGGCCGGCGTGCCCACGAAGGCGCCGACGCGCGTCAGCGGGCTGTCGAGCGCGCTCGGGCTGCGCCGCATGTCGACGGGCGCCTCGGGCACCTCGGGCGGCACGTCGGCGTTCGCCCCCTCGACGGCCGGACGCGCGAGCCCGAAGTCCATCACGCGCACGCGTTGTTCTCCACGCATCGCCGGCGCGGTGATCATCACGTTGTCGGGCTTGAAGTCGCGATGGACCAGGCCGCGATCATGCGCAGCGATCAATCCTCGGCCCGCGGCCACGAACACGTCGAGGATGTCGCGCCAGCTCCGCGCCGCGGACTCGCGCCAGGCGGTGAGCGTTTCGCCCTCGACGAACTCCATCGCGAGCACCACGCGTCCGTCGTGCTCGAGCACGTCGTGCACGGCGACGACGTTCGGGTGACTGAGCCGCGCGAGCGCCTGCGCTTCGCGTTGCAGACGTCTCCGTGCATCGTCCGAGTCGCCACCCGGGGCGTCGGCGTGCAGCAGCTTCAGCGCGACCTTGCGGTCCAGCTCGGGGTCGTACGCGGCGTAGACGACGCCCATGCCGCCCGCGCCGAGGCGAGAGAGGATCGTGTGGCGGCCGATCGCGGCGCCGCGCTCGAGCACCGCGCGCGCCGACGGACGCTCGGCCCCGCGGGACTCGGCGGCGATCGTGTCGTCGGAGCCGGAGCGCTCGCCCATTGCACGGCGATGGTAGGCCGACCAGGCGACGACGTGGCAGATGGACTACCGTTCATCCCGTGATGACCGATCTCGCCAAGCTCTTCTCGGGCCTGCTGCTCGCAGCCGCGCTCACGCTCGCCTGTGGTGGCGCCCCGCCCGCTGCGCCCGTGGAGACCGCGGCGACGCCGGCGGAGAGCGGCGGCGTCACGCCGGCGACGACTGCCGCCCCGAAGATCGTCGCGGACGAAGCCACCTTCGACTTCGGTGCGATCGGGGGCACCGAGGCGGTCGAGCACGTGTTCAAGGTGCGCAACGTCGGAGACGTCGACCTGAAGGTCGAGCGCGTCGAGAAGACTTGAGGGTGCACCGCAACCGTCATCTCCGATGACGTGGTTCCCCCGGGTGGGGAATGCGAGATCAAGGTCACTCTCCGCCCCAAGGCCGGGCAGACGAACATCGAGAAGCACATCGTCGTGGTCAGCAACGACCCGGTGCAGCCGAAGCTCATCCTGACGATGAAGGGCAAGCTGCTGGTCGACGTCGAGGCGGTCCCGCCGTCGGTGCAGATGATGAACCTGGCACCCGGCGAGCCGGGTATCGCGACCGTGTCCGTCGAGCGGAGCCTCGACTCGGCCGCCACGGTGACGTCGGCGCACATCGAAGACACGAAGAGCTTCTCGATCCGCGCGATCGAGACGAAGCCCGGGGCGCTGGCGACCTACGAGGTCCGCTTCGCCGGCGGCGAGGTCGGCACCGCCTCCACCAACGTGATCGTCGAGACGACGGGCGAACACACGCCCAAGCTCACGGTCCCGGTGCGCGCGAGCGCGTCGTACAACCTGGTGTACCCGAAGCGCGTGAAGATCACGCGAGACGGCAGCGGGCGACTCGAGCACGCCCTCCGGATCTCCACGCGTCGCGGAGATGCGCCGAAGATCGGGAAGGTGGAGGACCCGGATGGGTTGCTGGAGATCGAGGTGGGGGAGGCGAAGGGGACGTCGGTCGAGATCAGGCTGAAGGTCCGTGAGGACGCGGTGGCGGCCATCGACGAGCGAGGGCGGCACACGCTGTGGGTGCACACGAATGATCCGGACGAGCCGAAGCTGGAGCTCGAGTACACGGTGCAGACGGCCGAGCGTCGCAAGCCGCCCCAGGCCAAGCCGGCCGAGCCGGCGACGGCGGTGCACTAGCGCTAGCGCGGCGAGTGTTCGTCGAGGTTCGCGCCGCCCCACTCGACGACCGTGAAGCCGGTGCGCTCGCGCTGCGGGATCGCCGGCGCCGCGACCCTGACCGGGGTCTCGCTGCGCGCGAAGATCATGAACAGGCGGAGCACGGTGTCGGGCGCCGGCGTGACCTGCAGGCGCGCGTACGCGCCGTAGCGCGCCTCGTCGACGAGCTCGATCACGCTGTGCGGATTGCCCTCGAGCTCCGGCAGCCAGTAGGTCACGAAGTCGCCGCACTCGGCGTCGGTGAGCGCGTAGCGATCGCACACCGTCTCCAGGAACGCAGCGCTGTCTCTGCCCGGCACGGTGTGCGCGCGTGCGGGATCGATCGCGAAGTCGCCGCTCGTCGCCTCCCAGAACAGGTACTCGTGGCGACGGCCCGTCGCGACGTCGCGGAGCGTCCCGTCTGGATCCGCGTCGACGGTCCAGCCCGCGTCGCCGTGCGGCGGATAGCTGACATCGAGACCGCCCGCGACGTCGATGCGCGCGTGGACCCGCGTCGGCGCCTCGGGGTAGAGGTAGACGACCGGCTTGCGCACCGCGATGGGGCGCGGATCGGGCTTGCCGAAGTCGAGCAGCGTCACGTCCGTGCAGATGCCGACGATGCCGGGCCTGCTCGCCTCGGCGCTGAACGCAAAGGTGGTGGGCGTCGGATCCTGCTCGCCCGTGACGACGAGCAGCTCACGGGCCTCGTCGAGGTCGTAGCCGGCGCGCGCGAGCTCTTCGAGCCGCGCGGCGTCGCGGATGCGTGCGCGCAGCGTGGTGCGCTCCCACGCACCCGTCGCGAACGGGCCCCCCGCGAGCGTGATGATCTTGCCGCCGTTCTCGCTGTCGCGGGACTGGAAGCCGCGGATGTCGCGGGCACTGCGGCGTGACGGTTGCGGCCGCGGATCGATCGTCAGCGACTGACGATCGGCGGAGAGCGAGAACACGTACACGGACGCGATCGCCTCGGGGACGCGCTCGAGCGCCTCGGCCAGGGGGCGCATCTCGCCGTCGGGTGGCGGCGTGGTCGGAGTGTTCGACGGCGGCGGGGTCGAGAAGGGCGTCGGAGGATCGGATCGACCGCACGCGGCCAGCAGGATCGGGACGAGCAGGAGCAGGCGGGGCATCGCGTCGACCAGCGTTGCGTGGGGGCCGGTCATCGGGCAAGCGCAACGATGGGAGCGGCGGCGGGTGCCCCTGGCTCACAGCAGCCCGCACTTGCGGCGCCCGGCGTTCGGCCCGAACGCGTCGATCGGGTACACCAACGCGAAGTTGAAGCACATCTCATCCCCGGTGCCTTCGCCGACCGTGACGGCGACATCGCCGTCGTTGTCGTAGGTGCACGTGGTGCGCAGCACGTCGCCGGGCTCGACGCGCACCGCGGGGGTGTGCGGGTGGTAGATCTGGTTGTTGAAGTTCCAGCCGTCGACGGCGACGAGCGGCTCCTTCGCGGCCTCGTCGCCGCCGCGGAGGATCTCGGTGGTGAGCGACTCGCCGAGCTCGTGCATGTGCGGCCAGCTCGACAGGATGTTGAACGGCTCGTCGAGGAAGCTGGTGTCGCAGTCGCCCGCGGTCGAGTACCCGGTGGTGTTCGGCGGGATGTCGATGTGCACGGTGCCGAGCCAGATCGACGCGGCGGCGTTCGCCCGCGCGGGCTCGGTGCACAGCGCGACGCCCGACGCGTCGGAGGCGTCGGTGTAGCCGGCGATGTTGTTGTAGTGGATCTGCAGCATCAGCACCTCGCCGGGGCCGGGCAGCTCGAGGCCGACGTCGTCGGGCAGGGTGAACGCCGGCGCGCCGGGGGCCCAGCCCATGAGCAGAGAACCGTTGCCCCCGAACTGATCGCCGCACGGCCCGGCCATGCCCGGCTCGGTGCCCTCGGGGGCGTGCAGCAGCAGCCAGTGGTGGATCACGCGCTCGTCGTCGATGATCGGCGCCCACGCGACGCCCTGCTCGTCGCCGGAGAACGGCGACGCGAAGGTGAAGCATTGATAGATGTCGTCGACGATCGGCACGTCGAAGCCGGTGCCCTCGGCGTCGCCGTGGGCGGTGAACGTCACGCTCGGCTCGCAGGGCAGCTCGTACGACGGATCGTCCGGGCCGCCCGTGTCGTCGATCGGGTCGCAGGTCTCGGGGCCCGACGGCGTGCCGGCCTCGATCCAGTCGAGGACGATCGCGAGATCGGCCGCGCTGACGTCGTGCGTCGGCGGCATCGGGCGCTGCTCGTCGACCATGCGCTCGGTGACCAGCGCGCTCACGGGCCGCGTCGGATCGGTGGCGGCGGGGACCTGCAGATCGGCGTAGTCGACCAGCGCCATCGGGGCGCCGAACGACGGGGTCGCGCCGTGGCACGAGCCGCAGTGGGCGTCGAGGATCGCGGCCACATCGCAGGGCAGGGTGGACGCGACGTCGCCCGTCGAGTCCGCCGCGGAATCGCCCGAGTCTGCGAGCGATCCGGAGGTGCCCTCCGCGGAGCCCGACTCGGCGTCGGCGGTCGGATCGGCGGAGCAGGCGAGCGCGAGGGGCAGCGGCAGGAACGCGGCGTTGCGCATGGGTGGGGGCGAGGGAGCAACGACCGTGCCGGGTGAATTGCCGGTCGTTTCCCGCGCTGGCCCGCCCACCCTCGACGATGATCCAGGGCCCGCAGACCAGCGCGAGCGCCGGCTCGGCCAGGGGCCGCCAAGACCAACCCTCGATCAGCACACCGTGTCGGTGTCGCAGCCGACGTCGACCGTGAAGTCGACCGGCACCGACTCGGGGGCGCAGGCATCATTCGCACACATCGCGAAGTGCAGCTCGCCGGCGATGTGCTTGGCGCCCTTGTCCTGCATGCGGAAGGGGAGCACGAACGCGAGGCCGTCGGCGTCGAAGCGCGCGGCCTGGTCGGCGCGCTGCTCCACGCGATCGAACTCGACGCCGGTGGTGGGCGTGATGGTGAGCTTGGGCGCGTAGTCGAGGTTGACGTGCCACGGGGCGCGCGGCGACACGACGATGCGCGCCTCGCCCGAGCCACCCTTGGTGCCGCGCGCCGGAGCGTCGATCGCCACGTCGAAGCGCGGGCCCGCGGGCGCGGCCGCGGCGGTGCTCGGCGCCGGGGGCTGGGCCGTCGACGGGCAGGCCGCGAGGGCGAGGGCGACCAGGGGGAGCGCGAGCGTCCGGAGGATCACGGACATGAGAATGGTACGAACGCCCCGGGGATATCGGTGGCGAGCGCGGCGCACGGCGTGCGGAGCGTCACCACGGCGCGCGCTGCGGCCTTGGCCCGACGACGACCCGCGGTCAGGGCGACCAGGTCGCGTCGCCGTCGTCGCCGCGATCGGCGGTCAGCTCGACGCGGATCGCCACGCGGTCCTGGAGCTTGAGGGCGCCCGCGAGCGCGCGGTACGGCGCGATGCCCCAGCGCGTCGGCGTCAGGGTCGTCTCGACGATCCAGTGATCGTCGCGGCGCTGCACCGCCAGCGGCGCCAGTGTGACGGTCTGTCCGTGCAGGGTCAGCGCGGCGGCGTCGATCGTCACGCTCGCGCCGTTGCGGCGGATCGTGCCCGTCAGGGTGGCCTCGGGGAAGCGGCCGACCTCGAGGACGTCCTTCGCCATCGTCTGCTCGATCTTCCGCCGATCGCCGTCCGAGAGCACGCCCGGGGCGACGGCCCCGCGCTCGACCGCGCCGTCGACCTGCAGTGACGCGAGCATGAACCGCGCCTCGAGCTGCTCGCCGCGGCGCACGACGGTGAAGCTGCGGCAGCGGATCTGCAGATCGTGGGCGAGCCGCGCGAGCAACCCGTCCTTGTAGGTGGAGATGACGACGCGGTTGGTCATGACTCGGCCTCGGACCAGGGCATGGCGGCCAGCGTACGCCGGCTCGCGCCGAGCACCGCCGTCTGGAACAGGTTGTCATCCCGCCAGACATCGCCGCCCAGCAACGAGATGAAGCCCGAGCGCATCACCGCGTCGGGGACGTCGCCGAAGAACAGGTTGTCGAACATGCGCGAGTTGTAGAACCGGTGCGCGATGGCGTGGAAGGTGCGGTAGGCGACGTTCATGCGGTCCGACAGCGGCCGCATGAGCAGCGGATCGGCCTCGGTGCCGCGGGCCAACGCCGAGACCAGCAGCTCGGCCATGGTCGACGCCGCCGACAGGGCGATCGCCACGCCCGACGAGAACACCGGGTCGAGGAAGCCGGCCGCGTCACCGATCGCGACGCGTCGTGCGTCGTGCGTGGAGCTGCTCGCGTAGCTGTAGTCCGCGATCCGGCGCGGGGCCGAGACGCGGGCGCCACGGATCAACCGCGACAGCAGCGGCGAGCGATCGACCTCGTCGAGGACACGATCCTCGGCGATGGGTGAGGTGCGCAGGACGGCGCCGATGCTGAGGCGCCGGCCCGCCAGCGGGATCGCCCACAGCCACCCGTCCTCGATGCGCAGGACCTTCACGTCGCCCCGCTGCGCGAGCTCGGCCCACGCGTCGTCGTCGAGGCCGTCGTAGTGCACGAACGACGCGGCGCGACCGAGGCCGGGGATGACGAGGACGTCTCGGCCGCCGCGCGAGAGCAGGCCGCGTCGACCGCTGGCGTCGACGAGGTAGCGGGCCCGCACGACCGACGCAGCGGCGCGATCGGGCCCGGGGCGGAGCTCGGCGGAGCCGCTGCGGCCCTCGTCGGGCCCGGAGCCGGGAGGCGTCGCCGCGAAGCGGAGCTCCACGGCGTCGTCGCCCACCGCGTGCTCGAACACCGTCACGCCCTCGCGCACCGTCGCGCCGCTGCGCCGGGCAGCGTCGGCGAGATCGGTGTCGAAGCGATCGCGCTCGACCTGATAGGCGAACCGCGGCGGCCCCGGCAGCGCGTCGGCGAACGGGAAGTACGAGGTCTCGCCGATCGCCTCGTCGTGGAACTCCGCGCCGAGCTTGCGCAGGTACCCGAGCTTCTCGAGATCGAGGCCGACGCGCGCGAGCACCGGCAGGCACGACGGCAGCAAGGACTCGCCGATGTGGAACCGTGGGAACCGCTCGCGCTCGAGCACGACGACCGACCACCCGGCCTGGGCGACGAGCGCGGCCGCAGCGGTGCCCGCCGGACCCCCGCCGACCACCGCGACGTCGAAGCGCTCGACGGTGGTCATGCGTCGAACCTCGCGAAGATCAACGATGTCGAGCGCGCGCGGATCATGCGTCGAACCTCGCGAAGATCAACGATGTCGAGCGCGCGTAGATCATGCGTCGAACCTCGCGAAGACGAGCGACGTATTGATCCCGCCGAAGGCGAAGTTGTTGTTCATCACGAGCCGCGAGTCCTGGACCCGCAGCTCGCGGACGTAGTCCAGCGCCGCGCACCGCGGATCGACCTCGTCGAGGTTGCGCGTGGGCGGCACGAAGCCGTCGCGCATGGCCTGGATCGACACGATCGACTCGATCGCGCCGCAGGCCCCGAGCGTGTGACCGGTGTAGCTCTTGGTCGACGAGATCGCGATGTCGGGGCCGAGCACGCGGGCGGTCGCGTGGGTCTCGGCGATGTCGCCGAGCTCGGTCGCGGTGCCGTGGCCGTTGACGTAGTCGATCGCCGTCGCAGCGAGGCCCGCGTCGTCGAGCGCGCGCTGCATCGCGCCGGCCATGCCCTCGACCGATGGCGAGGTCGCGTGCTGCCCGTCGCAGTTGGTGCCGTAGCCGACGAGCTCGGCGAGGATACGCGCGCCCCGTCGCCGCGCGTGCTCGTACTCCTCGAGCACCAGCGTGCCGGCGCCCTCGCCCACGACCATGCCGTCGCGCGCCGCGTCGTAGGGCCGCGGGCTGGCCTCGGGCCGCTCGTTGTACTTGGTCGAGGTCGCGTACATGACGTCGAACACCGCCGCGTGCAGCTCGTGGAGCTCCTCGGCGCCGCCGCACAGCATGAGGTCCTCGTAGCCCGAGCGGATGGCCTCGTAGCCGTAGCCGATGCCCTGGCTGCCGCTGGTGCATGCCGAGCACGTCGTGATCACGCGGCCCTTGATCCCGAAGTGGATCGCGAGGTTCGCCGCGGTGGTGTGGCTCATGAAGCGGAAGTACGCCGACGACGGCATGCCCTCGAAGGTGTTCTCGGTGAACACGCGCTCGAGCGGGCCCTTCATCGACGACGACGAGCCGTGCGTGGACCCGTGCGCGACGCCGACCCGCGCGTCGGCGAGGTCGTCGAGCGTGAGCCCGGCGTCCTCGAGGGCGCGCTCGGTCGCCCACACCGCGAGCAGCGCGACGCGACCCATCGTGCGAGTGGCCTTGCGCGGGTAGTCGAGCGACAGGCCCCGGACCTCGCCGGCCAGGCGCGTGTACAGGCCCTTGTACGCGCCCCACTGCGGCATCGTGACGATCCCGGTGGTGCCCTCGCGCAGCGAGCGGACCACGTCCGGGACGCTGTGCCCGATCGGCGACGCGATGCCCATGCCGGTGACGACGACGCGACGGCGCCCGCCCGGGTTCGCGCTCATGTCATGCCCCCGTCGATCGTGATGACCTGGCCGGTGATGTAGCTCGCCACGTCGCTGGCCAGGAAGCCGACGAGGCTCGCGACCTCGTCCGGACGGCCGAGCCGCCGCATCGGGATCGTCGGCAGGATCTGATCGAGCGGCAGGCCCGCGAGCATCTCGGTGTCGATGAGGCCCGGCGCGACCGCGTTGACCGTGATGCCGCGCTTGCCGAGCTCGGCGGCCAGGCTCTTGGTCGCGCCGATGATCCCGGCCTTGGCCGCGGCGTAGTTGGTCTGACCGCGGTTGCCATGGATGCCGGACACCGACGACAGGTTGATGATGCGACCCCAGCGGCGCCCGACCATCGGCATCACCAGGGGCTTGGTCACGTTGTAGAAGCCGTCCAGCGTCGTGCGCAGCACGTCGTTCCAGGCGTCGCGCTCGAGGGCGGGGAACGGCGCATCTCGGGTGATGCCGGCGTTGTTGACGACGATGTCGAACGGGCCGCCCTCGTCGACGAGCGCGGCAAGGCAGGCCGCGGTCGCCTCGGCGTCCGCGACATCGAACCGGCAGGCCGACGCCGTCCCGCCCGCCGCGACAATCGACGCGACGACGGCCTGCGCGGCCGCGTCGTCGCGGCGATAGTTCACCACGACGTGGGCCCCACGGGAGGCGAGCTCGCGGGCGATCGCCGCGCCGATGCCCCGGCTCGCGCCGGTGACGATCGCGCGCCTTGCGGTCGCTTCGGGGCTCACGCGGGGTTTCTTAGCACGTTCAAGGTCGCGGTCGCGACGTCGATCCCGGCCCGGAGCGCGCGGCACTCGTAGCTCGCGAGGCGGTCGGCGCCGAAGTTGCGTCGGACCTCGATCGTCAGCACATCACCGGGCGCGAACGCTCGGGCGTGGAGCGCCACGTCCCGCACGCCCACGAGGTAGCCGCCCTGCGGCGCCTCGCCGCGCCAGCGGGCCAGCGCGCCGAGGTGCGCCGCGGCAGCCTGCGCCATCGACTCGACCGCGTAGATCGCCGGAAGCTGTCCATCGCGCAGGCACGCCGTGCCGCGGCCGACGGTGAACGAGCAGGTCGCTGACGCCTCGGTCGCGGCGAGCAGCGCATCGACGAACACCATCGGCGGGCGATGGGGGATGAGCTCGACGACCGCGGGGATCGACGCGGGCGGGGCGGGGAGGATCGAGTCCGACGCGGTCACGGCGTCGTGGCGCTGCGGGCCTCGGCGGACAGGCGTCGCACGCTGTTGAACAGGTACACCGTGATGATCCCGGTCAAGGACAGACCGAGCAGCGCGGGCACGTCGACATCGATGTACGCCGCGACGACGACCGTGCCGAGGGTGACGACGAAGAGGTTGGCGACGAGCACGTAGTAGAACGCCTGCGGTGCCGTACGCAGCAGTCGATGCGTGAAGAGGCCGAGTCCGAGGTACGCGAAGCCCGTCAGCATGCGTGCGATCGACAGCCACGACACGATGTCGAACGACCGCCGCGTGACTTCGAGCCCGGCCCCCAGGACCACGAGGACGCCGATGAACAGGAAGTACGCGCGCAGCGAACGGGGGGTCTCACGCATCGCCATGACGATCGAGGCTCGCACGGCGACGCGGATGCCGCAACCAGAGAGGGCCGCGGCCGACGACGCTCACCCACCCACCCATCGTGTAGGCTCGCCACCATGTCCGGCCGCACGTGGACCGACGCCGAGCTCGATCGCCTGCGCCGTGTCGCCGACCCGCTCGCCGACGGCATCGTCGACGAGATCTTCGCCGAGGGCGAGATCACGGCCGTGCGTCGGCTGCTGCGTCACCTCGTCGACAACGACCACCCGCTGCTGGTCGAGCCCGGGCTCGCGCTGCCGCCGGCGTTGCTCGCCGCGGTCGAGCGGTACTTCGAGCGCAGCGACGCGGAGCTGCCGACGTTCGACCCGGCGATGGTCGAGGCCGGTGAGCGGGTGTTCGAGCTGCACGGCCCCGAGATCCTGATGACGCTGTGCTGCTATTCGCTGCCGGCGTCGTACACGGCGAAGAAGGGCGTGCACGTGCTCGCGCAGACCAAGCGGCTCGAGTCGAACCCCAAGCGGCGGCTGATCGAGACCACGCAGATGGTGGTCGACGTGATGACGCCCGGCGGACTCGAGCTCCGCGGGAGCGCGCGGACCCACGGCAAGGGGATCCGCAGCGCGCAGAAGGTCCGGCTCATGCACGCCGCGATCCGCAGGATGATCCTGCACGCCGACGGCCAGGCGTGGATCGACGCCTACGATGCGCCCATCAACCAAGAGGACCTCGCCGGCACGCTGATGACGTTCTCGCAGGTGGTGCTCGATGGGCTCGAGCGCCTCGGCGCCCCGCTGACGCAGGCCCAGCGCGAGGCGTACCTCTACACGTGGCGGGCGATCGGATCGATCATGGGCGTGCGCGACGAGGTCATCCCCGTCGACCTCGCCGAGGCCCGGGCGCTGACCGACACGATCCGTCGGCGGCAGTCGGCGCGCAGCGACGCCGGGGACGTGATGACCGCGGCGCTGCTCGAGACGATGCAGAGCTCGGTGCCGGGGCTCCTGCGCGGGCTGCCCGCGACGCTGCTGCGGTTCTTCCTGCGCGGTGACTCCCGCTACCTCGCGCTGCCGCCAGGCGACTGGACGCGGGTGATCGTGGCGATGATCCACTGGTTCACGCTGGTGTTCGATCGGCTGGCCGGTGCCTCGCGGGTGTCGCGGGCCCTGTACCGCGCGTTCAACCGGCGGATGATCGCCGCGTTCATGCGGGTCGAGCGGGGCGCCAACCGGCCCGACTTCGCGATCCCGGATCACCTCGCGCGCTCGTGGAAGGTCCCGGATCAGCCCGCGTCGTCGTCGTCGTGATCGAGCAGCGCGTCCACCACGGCGCCGTGGTGCGCCGCGCCGCACCGCGTCGCGAGGTCACGCGCGCGCTCGAGGTGGCCCCGACCCGGGACGCTGGCCGGGCCGCGCAGACGGCCGAGCTCGAGCTCCGCCTGGGCCTGGCAGAAGCGCAGACCCAGGCGCTTGGCGCTCACCAACGCGCGCTCGCACGCGTCGATCGCCGCGGGCACGTCGCCCTGCAGCGCCCGGACCTGGCCGTCGAACAGCAGCGATGACGCCTCGCCGACGGGGTTGCGGCGCGACCACGATCGCAGCACGACGGCGTGCTCGCGCGCCGCGTCGAGGGCGGCGTCGCCCCCCGAACCGCGCGCCGCGGCGATGAACGCCTCGGCCGGTGCGGTCAGCACGTGGGCGCACGGCGGTGGGATCGCGATCGCGTGGCCGCGGACATAGGCGTTGGTCGCGAGCCCGGCGGCCAGCGCGTCGCCGCCCGACCACGCGCGCACGAAGCAGCGCGTCGCCAGCACGAACGCCTCGCCGAGCAGGTACTCGGCGCCGACGCCCGCCGCGGCGCGGGCGAGCACGCGCTCCCCCTCCTCGAAGCGGCCGAGCATGCACAGCGCATGGGCTTCGCCGCACGCGAACGAGTGTTCGTGCTCGGGGCTGCGCAGCGTCAGCAGCTCGCGGGCCCGCGCGTAGTGGGCGAGCATCGCCGCGAAGTTGCCGAGGAAATACTCGCACTGGCCGATGAAGCCCTCGGCCAGGGCGAGGCCGAGCTGGTAGTCGGCGCGCTCGGCCGCGGCGTAGCCGGACTCGAGCAGCTCCTTACAGCGGGCGAACTCGCCGGCGCCGAGGCGGTAGGCGCACTCCATCTGCGTGGCCTCGACGAGCGCTGTCGGGTCGTCCTGCGCGAGCGCGGCGGCGCTGGCCCGCGCGAAGTAACGATCGGCGAGGCGACGCAGGCCCATGTACGACGCCGAGTAGCCCATCACCGCCAGCGAGTACGCGCTGGGGCGGCCGGCCCGCTCGGCGAGGTTCGCCGACAGCAGGCTGCAGGCGAAGATCCGCAGCACGTCGCCGGAGTACGTCGAGAGGTTGGCGAGGCGCCCGGCGGCGCGCGCCCCCTCGAGCAGCTCGGCGCAGCGCTCGCGACGACGCGCGACGAAGCGGCCGGGCAGCGCGAGCAGGAACACGTGCACGAGCACCAGCCGCAGCAGCAAGAACGCCCAGCCGACCCGCGAGCCCGGCAGCGGCCGGCCCAGCTCGCGCACCGCACCGGACAGCTCGCCGACTGCCCGCGAGAGATCGCCCATGACGTAGTGCGCCTCGCCGAGCTTGCGGTGCCATCGCACCAGCACGACGCGCTCGAAGTCCACGTGTCCGCGCAGCTCGATCGCGCGGGCGAGCAGCCGCGCGGCGTCGCCGTAGGCCCCGTTGGCGAGGGCCTGCTCGCCAGCGAGCCCCGAGCAGCGCGCCTCGTCGGCGAGCAGCCCGGATTCGCGGAAGTGGTGCGCCAGGGCCTGGATCTGGCTGTCGGACTCGCCGTGCTGCGCCCGCAGGATCTCGCCGAGCTCGCGGTGCAGCTGTTTGCGGCGCTCGTCCGACAGCTGCGCCAGCAGGTGCTCGCGCAGCTTGTCGTGGCGAAATCTCCACCGCCCGCCGTCGGACTCGAGCACCGCGCAGGCGGTGGCGTGATCGAGCGCGCGCTGCAGCGTGTCGCGATCGACGAAGCCGGCGAGCAGCTCGAGGTCGAGCTCGCGACCCGCGACGGCGGCGACCTCGAGCATCGGCCTCGCCCACGGCTCGACCCGATCGATGCGCCGCCGCATCGCCCGGCGGACCCCACCGGCGGCCACACTCGCGGGCATGGTCATGGTGCCGATCGCGTGCAGGTCGCCGGCCTCCTCGGCGAGGAAGCGCATGACCTCGACCAGCAGCAGCGCGTTGCCCTCGCTCTCGCGCATCAGCAGCGCGCGAAGGTCGGCCCCGGCGCCTCCCGTCATCGCCTCGGCGATCTCGGTGATCGCCCGGGGCTCGAGCGGCCCGAGGCCGATCGCCTTCGCGCCGGGCACCGCCTCGGGCAGGCCCGGCGCCTCGTCGTTGCGGTAGCCGGCGATGATCATCACCCGGTGCCCGCCGAGCCGCGGGACCAGGCGCGCGAGCAGATCGATCGACTCGGATCCGGCCCATTGCAGATCGTCGAGGAGGATCACCAGCGGCGACTCGAGCGACTGCGCGGTCGCGGCGACGACCCGGGCGAGGCGCTGCTGTGTGCTCTTGGCGTCGAGGTCGGGCGCCGGCTTGTGCGGCTGGCCGCGCAGCGCGTCGAGATCGGGGACCACCGGGGCGAACACCGCGGCCGCGGCCTCGTCGGTGCAGGCGAGCGCGAGCAGGCGGAACACCTCGCGCCACACCTCGTAGGGGCGGCCGCCGTCGGCGCGCGCCTGGCCGCGGACGACCACCGCGCCGCGGGCGATGGCCTCGGCGCGCAGCTCGTCGAGCAGCCGTGACTTGCCGATGCCGCTCTCGCCGCCCAGCAGCCACGACTCGCCCGCGCCCTCGAGGCAGCGGCGCATCGCGGTGACGAGCTGCGTGAGCTCGGCGTCGCGGCCCGCCAGCCGTGCGGTGCGCAGCGCGGACTCGCGGGTCTCGACGGTCTCGACGCTCAGCGACGTCCGCGGGATCGCGACCAGGCTCCGCAGCGCGGCCTCGGCCGAGGCGAAGCGCTGCGCCGGATCGGGATCGAGCAAGCGCCGCACGAACGCCCCGAGCTCGCCCTCGATCTCGTCGCCGGCGACCGTCGCCCCGCCCGAGAGCACGAGATCGACGATCGCGCCGGCAGCCGCGGCCTGGTGCGGGCGGCGACCGGTGAGGATCTCGTGGGCGAGCACGCCGACGCTGAACAGATCGGCCGCCGGCGTGTGCGGCTCGCCGAGCAGGACCTCGGGCGCGACGTAGGCCGCGTCGACGTCGGGGCCCGGCGCGTCGGCGAGGCACGGCACCACGTCGTGGATCTTCACCTGGCCGTCGACGAGGTGCACGGTGCGCGGCGACAGCTGCAGGTGGAGCAGGCCGCGGGCGTGCAGGCACGACACGGCGCGCAGCAGCTGTGCGACGAGCCCGAGCTGCAGCGGCCGTGACTGCTCGCGCGCGCGCTCGATGATGTCGACCGCGCCGTCGTGGTGCTCGGTGACGAGGTAGCCCGCGCCCTCGGAGATGCCGTGATCGAGGACGGCGACGATGTTCGGGTGGTGGAGCCCGGCCAGCGCGCGCAGCCGATCCACCGCCACGTCGGGGGCGCCCGCCACGTCCGGCATGCGCTGCACCGCGACCGCGCGGCGGGTCAGTCGATCGCGGCCGACGACCGCCGCGATGCCCGACGTCCACGCCGCAGGCGAGTAGCGGCGTGTCAGCAGCGGCCCCGCGGATGCGGGCGGATCGACGCCGGTCGCGGACGGCTCGCGCTCGACCCGCCGCAGCCGCGCGAGCACGTCGAGCAGCACGTCCATGCTCGAGTGGCGATCGGCGGGGTCGGGGCTGAGGCCGCGTCGCAGCACCCGGATGAGCCATGGCGGGACGTCGCCGGGATCCGACGGCGCCCGGATCTCGCCCGACATGACCTTCGCCGCGAGCGCGGTCGGGACGTCGCCGACGAAGGGCCGGACGCCGAACAGCGCCTCCCACAGCGCGACGCAGTAGGCGAACTGATCGGTGCGCTCGTCGATGGTGCCGCCGCGCCACTGCTCGGGGGCCATGTACGCGGGCGTGCCGATCACCGCGCCGGTGAGCGTGAGTCGCTCGGTCGTCAGCGCGGCCGCGCTCGAGTCGCGCGGCGTCTCCTCGGCCTCGGCATTCGCCGCGCGCGCCAGCCCGAAGTCGAGCACGCGGACGCGGCCGTCCTCGCCGACCAGGACGTTGTCGGGCTTGAAGTCGCGGTGGATGATGCCCGCGCGGTGGGCCGCCGCGAGCCCGCGGCCGGCGTCGACGAACGCCTCGACGACGCTGCGCCACGTCCGCGGCCGCATCGTGATCCACTTGCGGAGGTTGACGCCGCGGACCAGCTCCATCGCGATGAAGATCGCGTCGCCCTCGGTGCCGACGTCGTAGATCGTGATGACGTTGGGGTGCGAGAGCTTGGCCATCGCCCGCGCCTCGCGGAGCAGGCGGACGCGGCCCGGTGCCGGATCCGAGGACGCGGCGCGCAGCAGCTTGATCGCGACCGCGCGATCGAGGTCGGCGTCGTGGGCGGCGTAGACGACCCCCATGCCGCCCTCGCCGAGCTTGCCGGTGACCGCGAAGCGCCCGATGGCGGTGACCGGCGTCGTCTCGACGCCCTCGCGCTCCGACCCAACCTCCGAGGGGTCGAGTCGTGTGATCGGGCCAGTGCGCTCCACGCCGGAGGCGCATCATGGCACGGCGCCGCGGAGAACGGCGCGGCGGCGAGTTTTCCCGGATCGTCGGTGGGTTCAGTCGGCCGGCGGACGCAGCTCGAGCGACGACGCGCAGCCGCGAACGTCGTCCGGCTCGAGGCGCACGCAGGTCGCCGAGCCCAGCGCCTCGACGATCGACCAGGCCCAGCGCACCGGGTTGGATCGCAGCGGCGCGGGGACGGCCGCGGCGGCCGGGACGTCGCGCCGCGGCGCCTGCCACCGGGCGACGGCGCGGGGACCGGGCGCGACCTCGGCCGTGAGCCACAGCGCGACCGCGAGGCCGTCGTGGTGCGGGTGCAGCTGCGCGGGCATCGGCTCGTCGGCGACGACCAAGAGGACGTCGGAGGCGCCGCTCGCCAGCCACGCCTGGGCCTCGAGCCACGCCGCCGCGACGGTCTGCTCGCCGGCGCAGAGCGTGGTCGAGCGGCCGGTGTGTCCCTGGGCGATCGCGAGCTGGCCCGTCGCGGTGTTGTGCACGCTGGTCGCGAAGCGCAGCGGCGACAGGGCGCCGTCGCCGTCGCGCATCATGTCGAGCAGCTCGGCCGTGGTCGCGATCTCGCCGAACGCGGTGCCGTGGACGATCGCCGCGCGGGCCAGAGGCATGCCGGCACCGACGAGCTCGCCGGTGACCTCCGCGACGAGGCGCGTGGCCAGGCTGCAGCGCCGGCGCATCGCGGCGGGGATGAGCTCGGCGCGCGGTGCCCCGCGCTCGGCGGTCCACGTCGCGGCGGCGCGGATGAACACGTCGATCACGCGAGCCCCACGATCACGGCGGCGTTGCTGCCCCCGAAGGCGAACGAGTTGGACATCGCGTAGTCGCCGTCGAGCACGCGACGCTGCACGACCACGTCGATGCCGAGCGTCGCATCGATGTTGTCGCACCCGAGCGATGGCGGCACGACGCCCTCGGCCAGCGCCAGCGCGGTGAGGATCACCTCGGTGGCCCCGGCGGCGCCGAGCATGTGACCGGTGTAGCCCTTGGTCGCGACCACCGGCGTGCGCGCGCCGAACACCCGCGCGATCGCCTTGGCCTCGGCGGCGTCGTTGAGCGCGGTCCCGGTGCCGTGCGCGTTGATGAAGGCGATCTGCGCCGGTTCGAGCCCCGCATGCTCCAGCGCCGCGCGCATCGCCGCCGCCGCGCCGTCGCCTTCGGGGTGCGGCGCGCTCATGTGGTACGCGTCGCACGACTCGCCGACCGCGACCAGTCGGGTGGCCGCGTCCCCGCGACGCTCGACGAGCGCGAGCGCACCGCCCTCGCCGAGGCTGAGGCCGCGGCGCGCGACGTCGAAGGGGCGGCAGTGATCCGGCGCGACCAGCTCGAGCGCCGTGAAGCCACGCACGGTGGTCTCGCACAGGCTGTCGACGCCGCCGACGATGACCGCGTCGGCGAGGTCCGCGGCGATGAGCCGCGCGGCGGAGCCGAACGCCTTCGCGCTCGACGAGCACGCGGTGGAGATGGCGTAGCCGGGGCCCCGCGCGCCCGAGCACGCGCGCACCACCTCGATCGTGGCTTGCAGCGCGTGCTGCCGCGCGACGTCGAAGCCGGCCGGCAGCGGGGCGCCGCGGGTCCACGCGGCCTCGGTCGCCGCGATGCCGCCGGTGCTGGTCCCGATCACGATCGCGACCCGCGACGCACCCCAGCGCCGGTTCGCACGGTCGATCGCGCCTTGGATCGGGGCCAACGTCTGCGCCGCGATGCGGGCTTGCCTCGTGTCATGGGCGGCCAGCGCCGCAGGCAGGGGCGCGAGCGCGTCGCACAGGCCGTGCGTACCCGGCGGTCCCCACGACCACGGGAGCGCGCGTAGGCCCGATCGCGCCGCGGCGATCGCCGCGCTCACGCCCGTGAGGTCGGTGCCCAGGGCGTTGCACAGCGAGAGCGCGGTGATCGGGTGGCGGGTGTCCGTCGACATGCGGGACGTCGGGGCGGAGGGTCGCACGGATCGGTGGCTGGGCTCACGGGTCGATCGTGATCGGCTCTGGCGTCGCCTCGGGCGCGCTGCGGGCGGTCCGCCACGCCTCGAGCATCGCGACCGCGCTGGGCGGCGTGATCGCCGAGGCGCGCAGCAGGGTGATCGCCTCGGTGACCCCATCCACCGCTGCGCCGGTCTCGCCCTGCGCCCACAGCACGTCGGCGACGACGAGGCGCGCGTGGGCCCACGCGTCGGGATCGAGCGGAGGGTCGAGCCGTGCGAGCGCAGCCTGGGCGCTCGCACGCGCGTGCTCGAGATCGCCGCTGTCGCGCTGGGCGCGGGCGAGCCACACCTGTGTGACCGCGGCCGTCGTCCCCTCGTCGAGCATGCGCCGCGACTCGAACGCGGCCGTGAAGGCGACGATCGCCGGGGTGAAGTCGCCGCGTCCGTGCGCGGTGCGGCCGAGGAGGAACCGCGTCGTCGCGACCTCGAGCGGGCGCGCGCCGACGCCGGTGGTGCCCAGCTCGAGCGCTCGGTGCAGCACGGCGTCGGCCTCGTCCCAGCGCCCGAGGGTCACGAGCGTCGAGCCGAGCAGGTTGAGCGCGCGCGCGAGCTCGGCGACGTCCGCCGAATGCTCGCGGATCGCCAGCGCGCGCCGATGGCTCGCGAGCGCGAGATCGATGTGGCCGAGCTCGGCCTCGATCGCGCCGAGGTGGCTCAGCGCGTCGGCGACGTGCGGATCCTGGGCGCCGAACGCCTGCTCTTGGATCGACAGCGCTCGCTCGGCGAGGGGGCGCGCCTCGTCGGCGCGGCCGTGCGCGACCAGGACCTCGGCCACCGCAGCGCACGACTCGGCGACCCGCGGGTGCGTGGCGCCGAGCAGATCCTCGCGGATTGCGAGGGCGCGGCGCTGGTGGGTGAGGGCGTCGTCGAGGCGACGCGCGGAGATCGAGGCCTCGCCGAGCGCGACGAGGATGTCGGCGACGCGGAGATCCGACTCGCCGCGCGCGGCGATGCGGCGCTCGAGCGCAGCGCCGAGGGCGATCGACGCCGCGTCAGCCTGCCCCGCGGCGATCTGGGCGGCGGCCTCCGCGAGATCGAGCGTCGCGGCGGCGTCGTCGTCCGCGGTGCGCCCCAGCGCCGCGCGACCAATCGCCACCAGCTGCAGCACCTGGGTGGGATCCCGGCCGGCGGCCACCGCCCCGCGCGCGGCCGCGGCCGCGGCATCGCGCAGCATGGCCGGGTCGTCGCGCGTGATCGACGATTGCAGCGCGGCGTCGATGTGGGCGTTGCCCTCGTCGGTGCGCCCCGCGTCGAGGAGCTGCTCACCGAGCACGAGATGCGCCTCGCCGACCACCGCGTGCCGGTCGTCGAGGTCGATCGTGAGGGCGAGCGTGGCTTGGCCGAGAGGAACGCCGCGCGCATGGGCGCCCGTGGCCGCGGCGGCGCGGACGGCCACCAGCGCGTCCTCGATGCGCCGCAGCGCGACGCGTCGCTGCGGATCGAACAGCTCGGGGTCCCATCGCGGGGCCGCGCCGTCGCACGCGTCGATCGGCGCCAGCCACTCTGCCCCGTCGACGAGGTGCTCGACGACGCTGCGATCGGCGGCCGCCCAGGCCTCGGTGAGCGCGCCGAGCTGGGTGCGTCGCTGCTCGAGGCACGCCCACCGGTCGCGCGACGGGAGCTCGGGTTGGTCGGCGTGGCTGCGACACGCCGCGGAGGTCGCTTCGACCCATGCGTCGGCCCATCGCTCGACGTGGCGCTGCGCCTGCGCCCACGCGTCGGCCCCGAAAGGGGCACCGACCGCCGCGATCTTCGCGGCGAGGATCGCCCGAGTCGGCTCGTCCCAGATCCCCGCGAGCTCGGCGCGTGCGTCGTCGCATGGGTGCGGCCGTTCGTGGACGATCACCGCGGCCGTGATCATCGCGACGACCGCGACGCCGGCGCCCGCGACCGCGAGCCGGCGTCCGCGCGCGCCGCGTCGCTCGGCCGCTTCGATCGCGTCGAGCAGGGCGTCCATGCCGGCGAAACGTCGATCGGGATCGCGCGACAGCCCGCGCACGACGATGCGCGCCAACCAGTCGGGGACGTCGCTGCGCAGCGGGATGTCGGGCGGCACCGCGGTGTTGATGCGCGCGAGCAGCTGTTCGGCGGTGCGGCCCTCGAACGGTCGGCGGCCGAAGAGCGCCTCGTACAGCGCGACACAGAACCCGAACTGATCGATGCGCGCGTCCCCGAGCCCGTCGTACTGCTCGGGGGCCATGTAGGCCGGCGTGCCCGCAGCGACGTCCGATCGCGACAGCTCGGCGCCCGATCGACCGAGCGCCCCGGAGCCCGAGCCGTCGACGGGGAGCGCGCGGATCACCGTCTGCGCGTCGTCGCGGACGGGATCGAGCGCGCGCGCGAGGCCGAAGTCCACCACGCGCGCGCGACCCTGCTCGTCGACGAGGACGTTCGAGGGCTTGAAGTCGCGGTGGATGATGCCCGCCGCGTGCGCCGCGGCCAGGCCCGCGCCCGCCTGTCGGAACACCGAGAGGATCTCCTGCCACGATCGCGGCGGGTCCGCGCTCGGATCGTCGAGGTGCAGCCAGTCGCGCAGCGTCACCCCGGAGACCAGCTCCATCGAGACGAACACCTGGCCGTCGACGCGACCGGCGTCGAAGACCGTGACGACGTGGGGATGCGCGAGTCGGGCGAGGGCCTGGGCCTCGCGCAGGAGCCGGGCGCCGCGCTCGATCGCGTCGGGGCCCGCGGCCTCGATGAGCTTCAGCGCGACGCGCCGCCCGAGCTCGCGATCGACCGCGGCATAGACGACCCCCATCGCGCCCGCGCCGAGGCGGTGCAGGATCGTGTAGCGGCCGAGCTGGGTGGGAGGTGCGGCGACCGGTGGCGTCGACGGGGCCAGGGTCCGGCGTGGTGCGCTCGGCTCGCTCGACTCCCGCGGCAGTTCGCGCGGCATCAGCGGGCCGAGCAAGGTGCGCTCGCCCTCGTCGTCGTCTTCGCCGGGATCCGCGAGTCGGCCCAGTCCCCACAGTTGAACCCGCGAGCCCGCGCCCGAGCGCGCGCCGTCGTCGAGTTGTGCACGACCGTGATCATCGTCGCCGTCGCGCAGCGTCAGCATGCGCGTCGGATCGGAGTCGTCGGGATCTGCACGCGCGAGTTCGGCGACGAGCGAGAAGCACACCCCGCAACCATCGAGGTGTTCCTCGACCTGCGCGGCGTCGATCATCGGAAGCGCTCCGGACGCGAAAGCGACGAGAGTGTTCTCGTCGGGACACGCATCGCGAGGGGCGGAATCAGTCACTTGTTTCGCGCCGCGAATTCGCCCGGATCAAACCATGGTTCTCACGATGTTGGCTAGTCGATTGACCTCACCGATTCGGCACGGCCTGCTAGGTTGTGTCTTGGGAGTGAGCGGCGTGACCAAATCCGACGAACGTTCGGCGAGCGTCGACGTGCTCGACGACGAGCCGATGCGCACGGCGCTGCTCCGCACCGGCTCGATCGTCGCGGCTGCGGCGTGGGTCGGCTTCGCCGCGTTGGTGGGGTTAGGGGGCGCCACGGACAGCGCCGTCGTGATGCTCGCGTGCGCGGCCGCGACGAGCCTCGCGCCCCTGCTCGGCCGCGTCGCGGGATCCGGCGTCGGTGGCTCCTACTTCGTCGCGATGCTGATCGTCGGGCTCACGGCGACGTCGTTGCTGCGCGGCGGCTTCGAGGCCTCCGTCGCGCAGTGGTTCGCGATCGTGCCGCTCATCTCGGTGCTCGGCGCCCGCCCGCGCAAGGCGTGGCTCTGGGGCGCGCTGTCGGTACTCGCCCTCGTCGCGATCGTGATCGCAGAGCAAGGCCACTGGCTCGGCGCCCGCGCCCCCTCGACGCGGTTCGGCGCGGCGGCGTCGAGCGCCGCGCTGCTCGGCGTGGTCGCGCTGCTCGGCGCATTCTTCCATCGCCGCCGCGCAGAGGCGTTCGATCGCCACGCCGCGCTGCAGCGCGAGCTGTTCCAGTCCCAGCAGCTCGACGGGCTCGGCCGCCTCGCCGGCGGCATCGCGCACGACTTCAACAACCTCCTGTCGGTGGTGGCGACGCGTGCCGAGCTCGCCGCGAGCGTGGGCATCAGCGACGCGGAGCGCACCCAAGATCTCGAGGCCATCCGCGCCGCCGCCGAGCAAGGCGTCGCGCTCACGCGGGACCTGGTCGCGTTCGCGGGCGGCAACGACGGCGGCAGCGCCGAGAGCCTGCACGTCCGCGACGTCGTCCGCGACGTCGCGCGTCTGCTGGGGCGGGTGCTGCCCCGCACCATCCGCCTCGTGGTCGAGGTCGATCCGAACGCGGGACAGGTGATGGCGAGCCACCGGCGGATCCACCAGGTACTGATGAACCTCGTGCTCAACGCCAAGGAGGCGATGCCGGACGGCGGTGCGATCCGCATCGCCGTGGACGCGTTCGCGGGGCGGCCACCCGGGTCGAACCCGCGGACCCACGCCGCCGGCGCGTACGTCCGCATCCGCGTCGCCGACGAAGGCACGGGCATGAGCGAGCACACCCGCCGCCGCGTGCTCGAGCCGTTCTTCACCACCAAGTCCCGCGGCACCGGCCTCGGCCTCGCCACCGTGCACCGCATCGTCCGCGACTATGGCGGCGTGCTCGACGTCCGCTCGACGCTCGGCGAGGGGTCGGTCTTCGACGTGTACCTGGCCGAGCTGCCGAGTGCGGCGGACCAGCGCCACGCGGCGGCGCACGGAGGCTTGTGAGTGCGCGTCCGTGCTTCTGACGTCGCGCGTCAGCCGAAGCCGAGCGCGCGCCCGCCCTGGAATACCAGCAGCGCGGCGACGTACGCGATCGCGGTCATGCTGAAGAACATGAACAGCGTCCACTTCCACGAGTTGGTCTCGCGGCGGACGACGGCGAGCGTCGACATGCACTGGCACGCGTACACGAAGAAGACCATCAGTGCGAGGCCCGACAGGGGCGTGTGCCGCGGCTTGCCGGTCTCGGCGTTCACGTCGGCGCGGATGGCCTCGCGCAGCTCGACCGGATCGTCCTCGTCGGCCTCCATGCCGTAGACGAGGCCGAGCGTGCCGACCAGGACCTCGCGCGCGGCGAAGCTGCCGATGATGCCGATGCCCATGCGCCAGTCCTGACCGATGGGCTCGAGCGCCGGCTCGAGCGTCTGGGCGGCGCGACCGGCGTAGCTCTGGGCGATCTGCGTCGGGCCCTCGCCGCCGGCACCGGTCGCGTCGCGCGGGAAGCTGAGCAGCGCCCACAGCACGATCGTCATCGCGAGGATCACGGTGCCCGCGTTGCGCACGAAGTCCATCGTGCGGTCGTAGACCATGAGCACGGTGTTGCGCAGCCGCGGCACGCGGTACGGCGGCAGCTCGAGCACGAGCGGCGGGGTCGGGCTGCGCAGCAGCGTGCGCTTGGCGATGTAGCCCACCGCGAGCGCCGAGCACGTCGACAGCGCGTACATCCCCAGGAGGATCCCCGCGCGCTGGAGGTTCGCGCCCTCGGCGTCGGGATCCGCGACGAACAGCGCCCCGATCACGAGGCTGTAGATCGGCAGGCGCGCCGAGCAGCTCATGTACGGGATCATCAGGATCGTGACCAGCCGATCCTTGAAGCTCGAGATGGTGCGCGTGCCGAGGATCGCCGGCACCGCGCAGGCATAGCCCGACAGCAACGGGATGAACGCGCGGCCGTGCAGGCCCAGCCGCGACATCAGCCGGTCCATCAGGAACGCGGCGCGGGCGAGGTAGCCGCTGTCCTCGAGCGCGCCGAGGAACAGGAACAGCATCGCGATCTGCGGCACGAACACCACCACGTTGCCCGCGCCGGCGATGACGCCCTGCGTGACGAGATCGGTGAGCAGCCCCGGGCCGAGGGCGTCGGACACCGCCTCGGAGAGGAGGCCCATCGCCCACTCGATCGCGTCCATGAACGGTTGCGCCCACGTGAAGACCGCGGTGAAGATCGTGCCCATCACCAGGGCGAACGCGACGAGGCCCCACAGGCGGTGGGTGAGCAGGCCGTCGATGCGATCCGACATCGCCATCGCGGGCGCCGCGGAGCGGTCGGTCGACGTCGCGGCCGCATGCGCGAGCACGCGATCGACCTCGCGGTAGCGCAGCTCGACCAGCGCGAGCGCGGCGCGGCGCAGGCGATCGGGCTCGATGGCCGCGAGCCGTCGGTGCTCGTCGGGGTCGCCCGGCACGTCGATGCCCTCGGCTGCGGCCGCGGACGCCAGCAACCATCGGCTCCGGGGCGCGTCGCCGCCGAGGTCCGCGAGCGTCTCCGCGAGCTCCGCCATCCCCGGATCTGCGTCGGGATCGATCGCGACGAGGTGCGGCGTGCCGCGCTCGGGCAGGCGCGCCACCGCGGCGACGAGCTCGCGCGCCCCGTCGCCACTGCGGCCCGAGGTCGGGATCACCGGGGCGCCGAGGCGCTCGGCCAGCCGCGCCGCATCGGCCGTGAGCCCCAGGCCCTTGGCCGTGTCGCTCATGTTGAGCGCGATGACCATCGGCACGCCGAGCTCGCGGAGCTGCAGCGCGAAGTAGAGGTTGCGCGACAGGTTGGTCGCGTCGACGACGAGGATGATCGCCGACGGTGCCGGCCCGTCGGCGCCGGTGAGCGCCGCGTGGGCGGCGACCTCGTCCGCGGACGTCGCCGTGAGGCTGTAGCAGCCGGGCAGATCGACGAGCGTGATCGGGACTGGCGGCTGCATCGCGGCCGCGACCTCGCCCTCGCGCCGCTCGACGGTGACGCCGGCGTAGTTGCCCACGCGGTGGCGCGACTGCGTCATCACGTTGAACAGGCTGGTCTTGCCGACGTTGGGGTTGCCGGCGAGCGCCACCAGGCGGGGGGCTGGGGTGCTCACGCGATGCGGACCCTCGCCGCTTCGGCGCGGCGCAGCGAGATGTGGTAGCCGCGCAGGGAGAACTGCAGCGGGTCGCCCAGCGGTGCGACCTTGATCAGGCGCACCGGCGTGCCGACGACGAAGCCCATCTCGGCGAGTCGGATCACGAGCGCGCCGTCACCGTCGAGCCCAGCGACGTCGCCGGACTCGCCAACCGACAGCGACGCGAGATCTCGGCGGGGCACCTGCGGCAGCATCGAGCGCGAAGCGGAGGCGGGTCAAGCTGCGCGCACGAGGACGGGAGATCGGCGGGGCGACGCGGCCAAGGCCACCGAAGCTGTCGCGCGCGCGCGAGCAGGGTCACGTGTGCCGGGCGTCCGAGCGTTCGCGGCGGGCCCAGAACAGCGCGCGGTCCGCCGCCCAAGGCTGCTACCCTCCCGCGCTCGCGCCGGCCCAACAGCGGGCCCGGCGCGCACGAGGCACCCCATGGAATATCGCACGCTCGGTCGAACCGGTCTTCGGGTGTCGACGTTGTGTCTGGGCACGATGACGTTCGGCGAGGCCGACGACAGCTCGTTCATGCACAAGGTCGGCTGCGACGAGGACACCGCGTTCGCGATCATGAACCGGGCCCTCGACGGCGGGATCAACTTCTTCGACACCGCCGACGTCTACGGCCAAGACGGCCTCACCGAGCGCGTCATCGGCAAGTGGTTCGATCGCGACAAGCGCCGCGACGACGTGGTGCTCGCGACCAAGTTCCGCTTCCGCATGGGCCGCGGGCCCAACGGCTCGGGCGCGTCGCGCCACCGCATCATGCGCTCGTGCGAGGACAGCCTGCGGCGGCTGCGGACCGATCGCATCGACCTCTACCAGGTCCACATGCAGGACGTGGACACGCCCGAGGAGGAGACGCTGCGGGCGCTCGACGATCTCATCACCGCGGGCAAGGTGCTGTACATCGGCGCGAGCAACTACGCGGCGTACCGCCTGGCCGACAGCGTGTGGACCAGCCGCACCAACGGCCTGGCCCGCTTCGCGTCCCTGCAGGCGCAGTACAGCCTCATCGCCCGCGAGATCGAGCGCGAGCACGTGCCTTTGTGCCGCGAGCACGGCCTGGGCATCCTGCCGTGGTCGCCGCTGGCCGCGGGGCTCCTGTCGGGCAAGTACCGCGGCAGCCAGCGCCCGCCCGCCGGCAGCCGCCTCGATCAATGGAAGGATCGCTGGGGGCGCCTCGACAACGAGCGCAACTGGAAGGTCGTGGATGCGCTGGTGATGATCGCCGCCGAGCTCGGCGCGACCCCGGCCCAGGTCGCGCTCGCGTGGTTGCTGCGCAAGCCGGCGGTCACCTCGGTGATCTTCGGCGCGCGGAGCCTCGCGCAGCTCGACGACAACCTCGAGGCCGGCGCCGTGCGACTGCCCGACGAGATGGTCCGCAAGCTCGACGAGGTGTCGGCGTTCGATCTCGGCTACCCGTACGACTTCATGGCGCGGATCCAGGGCCGTTGGTAGAGCCCGGCGCCGTGGCCACCGCGCTGCCGATCGAGTCCATCGTCGACGCGGTGCT
>LNFM01002378.1_pt1 | contig 39606 bp, 36 predicted proteins | sample 596031 | NCBI WGS metagenome assembly LNFM01 (sample SAMN04254537, study PRJNA301005) | activated carbon metagenome | isolation source: dual media filters at the Ann Arbor, Michigan drinking water treatment plant | place: USA: Ann Arbor | reverse complement strand
GCGATCATGTCGCCAACCGCGAAGCCAGCGCTGAATGACTTAGCGACCGCTCCCACCGGGCCTGGCACGTTCCCGAGCATGCCGGCGCCGCCGCTCAGCAGATCGTGGGTGGCATCGCAGTACTCCACGCCCGCATCCTGGCCATCCATGGACTTCGCGATGCCGGTGCCCAGTGAATATCCTCCTGTCGCCAGGTCGATCCCGCTCGTGAGCATGCCGAGCGGCCCCATGATCTTGTCGGCGCCAGGCGTCAGACCGGCGCCCGGAATCATGTCTTTTGCGGTGGCCGCGATCGAAATCGCCTCCCCGATCCCCACGAGATCCGCTGCCTTACGGGCCCCACTGTAGATGTCCGAAAAGAAACCGCCTTCGTCTGCCATGCAAGTATGACCCAGCACCGCGCTGGATGTGACGCGCCGATCGTCGGGGCACGGCGCGCTACCGCATGGCGGGGCCGAGTCAGTTCGCGGGGCGGCCGACGATCGCGCCGCAGGGGAACTCGGCCGTGAGCGCGATGCCGGGCTCGGTCTGGAGGCGCGTGCAGGCGTTTCCGACGAGCTCGATGGTGGTGCCATTCACGAGGACCCAGTCCGTGCCGTAGGTGAGGATCGTTCCTCCGAGCGTCACGGTGCCATCCTGGCCCGCGTCGACGGAGACCTCACCGTCGAGGGTGAGCTGGCAGCTCACGACGCCGCCGATGATGGTGTCGAACGCGGCGGCGAGCTGCGCCTGGTTGTTCGCCTTGTAGAACGGCGCGGTGCCCGTCGTGACCGGCTGGCCCACGCCCGCATTGGCCACCTGCTGGAGATGCGCGTCGGAGACGTCGGCGCCGACGCTGAGGATGAAGACCTGGATGCCCGCGGAATACGCGGCGGCGGCCGCGTCGATCGAAGCTTGCTGCGCGGCGGGCGTCGGATTGGGGTTGGGCTGCGCGCAGGTGTCGGGCTCGCCGTCGGTGGCGACGACGATCACGCGCGGGGCCCCGTCAGGCGGCGCGGGGAAGTTCGCGGCGACAGCGGCGATGGACTCACCGGTCGGCGTCTCGTCCTCCCACGTGTTGCTGTCGAAGAGGGTCCGGATCCCGTCGAGGTTGTTGAGGGCCCGCGCGTGCGACGAGAGGTTGGGACACGGCGCAGCGCCGTCGAAGCTCGTGTAGAGCGTGGCGCCGAAGACCACGCTGGACTGGAGGCTGGTGACGACACCCGCGTTGCCGACGAGGGCTTCGCGCACGGCGGCCCAGCGCGTGAGGCCCATGAAGTTCGCGTTCATCGAGCCCGACTGATCGATCAGGAGCTCGACATGCGGGATCGTGCGCGTCGGCGAGAAGGTGACGCTCGGGCAGTCCTGGACGCACTGGCCCGTCGAGGAGCAGTCGAAGTCGGAGGGACACATCACCTCCGCGGAGCAGTCGGCCGTGCAGGTGCCTTCGCTGGTGCAGTAGAGCCCCGGCATGCAGGGCGTCGCGACATCACACGCTGCACCGCAGCCGGCCGGCGGCGTGCTGCCCAGGCAGGCGGCGCCGACCGTCGGGCCGCCATCACTGTCGTCGGCATCGTCGCTCGTGTCGTTCGCATCGACGACGGGCGCATCGGTGTCTCCGTCGTTGTTGTTGTTCGAGCCGCACGCGGCTCCCAGCAGGGTCAGACCAAACGCGAGCGGAACGGCACGGCGCATGGCCATAGGTTCGACGAAACGCGAGCCCGAGGCAATCTGCACCAATTCCCCCTATGTAGGCATCAGCTGGCTAGATCACGCTGGACCCAGATCGGGACCGTGGAGGCTTGCGAGCTCGGGCGCGCCTCGCCGCGGAGACGGGCGAGATCGGCGTCGAGGATGGTGCCGGCGAGGCGACGGATGGCGGGCGAGGTCTCGTCGGACCCCTCGAGCAACGTGTTGGCGCCGGCGCGGAGGCCGCCCGCGAGGGTCTGCGTGCGCGGGATGGTGCCGGTGACGGGCGTGTGGAGGAGCAGGTGATCGTAAATGAGCGGGGCCATACGCTCGACGGCGCCCTTCTCGCGTTCGTTGGAGAGCTGATTCGCGACGAGCATGCCGCCGAAGCGCTGCAGCGTGTCTGCGATCTTGTCGGCGAAGGTCGGGTCGAGCGGGCGCAGCACGGCGAGGAGCTGCGGGATGGTGCGGGCCTTGGTCTCCTGCCCGAGAGCGGCGTCGATGAGATCTTGCTGCGTCTCGTCGCTGGCCATGCGGCGAGAGATGCGGTGTACGCACGCCTTCAGGAGTGCATAGGCGTTGTGGAGCGAGGGCAAGTTCGGGTTCACCACCATCAGCTTCACGTCGGCGGCGATGACTTGATCCACCACCCCGAAGGCGGTGCCGGCGCCGACATCCACGATGACGCAGTCAACCTCGAGGCGGGCGATCGCACGGATCAGTCGCAGCCGGGCCTGCGAGGTCATGTTCGCGGCCCCCGGACGCGAGGTGCCCGCGATGAGCGAGACGGTGGGCGAGACCTGGATGGCGATGTCTTCGAGGGTCTCCGCCTTGTGGTCGATGAACTCGGCGATCGTCTGCGACGGGTGGAGGACACCCATCATCGTGTGGAGGTTGGCCGCCCCGAGGTCGGCGTCGACGATCGCGACGCGGTGGCCGAGCCGACCGATCGCGGTCGCGATGTTGACGGCGATGGTGCTCTTGCCCACGCCGCCCTTTCCGCCGGCGACGGCGACCACGCGAGGACGAGCTTTGGGCTGTTTAGGCGGCACGGCGCTGCACCCGCTTCCTGCGAGGACGGAGGTGCGTCATCGCCGCTTCCAGCACGGGGGAGACCTCGTCGATCACACGGACGAGACCGGCGAAGAGCTCGAAGGTTGCGGCGAGGTAGGTGTCTTCGGTGCCATCGCGGCGCGCCACGTCCTGGGCGCGTTCGATCTCGCGATCGGCGAGGAGCGACACGAAGTTGAGCGGCTTCACGGCGGCGCCGATCGCGCGCTCGAGGCGCACGAGGCGGGCTTCGCGATTCGGGGTCTCCGGCCTCGCGATGAGCTGCTGTGCGCGCAGCGCGAGCTTCTTGGTGCGACGGAGCGCGAGCAGGTAGCTCTTGACGTGGGACGAGAGGCGCGCGGTGCGCTCGCTCGGGTCCGTCGCATCGATCGCGTTGTCGAGGATCGCGCCGACATCGATGGGCGTGGTGAGCTGCGGCGCCACCTGCGCGAGCGGGACGTGCGCCATACCTTCGATGAAGGCACCGCCCTCGGTGCAGTTGTAGATCCTCGGAAGGCCGGGGGCTCCCGCCATCGCGGCGAGCTGCTCGACGAACCAGCGATGAAACAGGCCGAGCATGAAGCCGGACGGCACGGTGCCGCCCGACCAGCCGGGCAACTCGATGGCGCGCTCTGCGGCCGCCTTCGGGCCGCCGCTCGCCTTCATGGCGTGGAAGCCCTTGCTCCAGCCCGCGACCTTCATGACTCCGTCGGCGTCGATCTCGGCCCGCGCGTCGCCGTCGGTGGACGTCGAGACGTAGTACTTGCCGCCCGGGAACGAGAGATCGAGACCGACGAAGACGATCGGATCGCACTGCCAGCGCAAGGCGAGCGAGAACGCCGACGTCGCGACGGACCCACCGCCCGGCACGAGCGCAGATTCACCGACGGCATCGAACAGCCAGTCATCGACGGCGCAGTTGGCCGACAGCGTGAGCATGCGCTGCGCTGGCAGCTCGAACAGCGACGGATGAACGGTCGCGGCGTTCAGCAGGCACGCGCCGCCGAGGTCGCAGCCTTCGAAGTGATAGCCGACGTCTTGCGGGTCGACCGTCATCACGAAGTCGGGCTCCACCCCCGCCGCCAGCACTGCCTTGAGCGAGTGGCTGAGCGCGCAGATGATCGCCTTCCCCTTGAGGGCGCGGAGCTGGTCGACGTTCTTCGCGAGCGACGGTCCGGGCGCCACGATGATCATCGGCATGCCCGCGAATGACTGATCCATCGTCTCGACCGACGGCCAGCCCCCGATGGCGGGCAGGTTCGCCGCGCCCTGGGCCACCCAGGTCTTCGAGAACGAGCGGACCGTGTTGCGGTGGATGCGGAGGTCCGAGAGGGTGTCGCGCGTCGTCTTCATCACGTGGGCGACTTCGCCAGGAGCGCTGCCCGGCACCGCCCGCAGCACGAACTGCGTCGGCGGAATCGGCGTGAGGGTGCGCAGGGCAGTCACGAGCTCGTCGATGGACGTCACGTGAATCGCCGTGGTCGGCACCTGCGCGGGATCTCCGCCCAGCACGACCAGACGACGCTGGCCGACGTCGGCGAGGATCTGGGACACTGGCTCGAACCCCTTCCCGACGAGGACCACGAGGTCCGTGTCGAAGTCCCACACGGTCGGCAGCATGTGGTCCGCCAGCACGGCGACCCCGAGGGCGCTGCTCATCAGCGTGGCGTCGGGCGGCAGCTCGCGGGCGGACCATTGCGCCATCGCGATCTCGGAGGCCCGGGCGTCGATGGTGAGCGCGGAGACCTCGGCCATCGCCTCGAGCTCGGCGACATCGCCCCGCAGGCGGGTCGGCGCTTCGACGCGAAGGAGGTCGGTGCGAACGCGCCGCATCTGCATCATCGTCGCGATCGCGCCAACCACGTCGTCGTTCGCGATGGCATCGCAGAGGGCGGCGCCGGTGGCGCCAAGCTCCGACAGCAGCGCGCGCCATGTCGTCAGCGCATCCAGCGCCGTCGGAACATTCATCTCTTCATTCGCCACGTGGGGCCTCCCAAGACTTCTGGATCACGTGCGCGTTGATCTGCGCGAGCTGCGGACGAGCTCGCACGGCCGTCAGCACGTCGCGGTACGGCAGGGGGTGCTGCCCGAGATCGAGCAGCGCGTAGATGGTGCGGATGAGCGCGAGATCGTCGGCGGTATCGACGGTCCAGCGCAGATCCGAGGCATCGATGGTGTCCTTCACCTGTGCGATGCGGAACAGCGAAGGTTCTTCCATGAGGTATGCAGTGACGTGCTCGCGCGCCGCTGCCGACGTTCCGAGTCGAGCGATGCGCTCGAGGGTGTCGCGGTGCAGCGCCTCGACGTCGAGCCCGCGCGGATACGTCCGGTCATGCGTGTTCGACGTGTAGTCGACTCCGGGAGTCAGAGCCTCGACAACGTCATCCACGACCCCCGCATCGAGCAACGGACAGTCGGAGGTCACGCGCACCACGGCGTCAGCGCGCATCATGCGAGCGGTCCCCAGGTAGCGCGAGAGGACGTCGGTCTCCGAGCCGCGCCAGCAGGCCACGCCCAGACGCTTCGCCTCGCTGAGGATGGGATCATCCGAGCCCTGCGTTGTCGTCGCGATGGCGACCTCGTCGATCGTGCGGGCCTCGAGCAGACGGCCCACCACCCGCCCCAGCATGGTGTCGCCCGCGATGTCCGCGAGCACCTTGCCGGGCAACCGGCTCGACCCCATCCGCGCTTGAACGATGGCCACCACCCGCATCACGGACTCCAGGCGTAAGAGAGCAGTGCACCCGTCGTCGGGCCACTGGAGAGAGCGAAGCCACACGCCTCGAAGGCCGCGCGACTCGCCAGGTTGTCGGGATGAATCTCGGCGAGGGTCGGACCGGCCCACGTCCGCGTGGCTTCGGCGATCGCCGCCTGCCCGATGCCGCGGCCCCGCGCCGCGCGATCCAGAGCGATGGAGATGCGGCCGAAGCGCGAGGGCCCTCTGATCCGATCGATGCGCACGACGCCGACGGCTTCGCCTTCACTCTCGATGATCCAGATCGGCGCGTCGACCTCGGAGAGGCGCTGCGCGAACCAGGCGGCGTGTTGAGCCGGGGAGACTGGCTCCGCGGTACCCGACACGGCCCGCACATCGGGGGCGAAGTTGAACGCCCACACGCGCTCGCAGTCAGCGGAGTGGGCGCGGCGAAGCGCGACGGCGTTCATGCGATGAGCTCCCATGCGAGCGGCGTACCGCGCGCGATGGAGACCTTCGCCGGCCGACCGAGCACCGTCGGCAGCTCGCGCGGGGCAAGGCCGAAGCCCGGGCGGATCGAACGCACGTTGTCGGAGGTGAGGGGCGTACCGACGGGGATGTCTGCAACCGCGTAGAGCGAGCGACGGAACCGACGCGACCCGTCCTCGGCCTTCGGCCGTCGGGCGCCACCGTCTCCGAGCGCGCTCCACGCGGCCCGACATCCACGAACGACTTCGGCCATCTCGGCGGGCTCGAGGGAGAAGCCCGCGTCGGGCCCGCCATCAGCGCGCGAGAGCGTCAGATGCTTCTCGACGATCGAGCTCCCGAGCCCCGTGGCGGTGATGGGGACGATCGCGCCGGGCGAGTGATCACTGACTCCGATGACGGTGCCGTGCTTCGCGATCGCATCGAGGCGGCGGAGGTTCACCTGATCGATCGGGGTCGGATAGCCCGAGATGCAGTGCAGGAGCGCGACGCCACCATCGCCGTGAGTGCGCGCGGTCTCGAGGGCCTCGGCGACCTCGTCATCCGAGGCCATTCCCGTGGACATGATCATGGGCTTGTTCGTCTTCGCCACCGCCGCGATCAAGGCGAGGTCGACGAGCTCGAACGACGCGATCTTGAAGACCGGGGCGCCCAGGCGATCGAGGCGCTCGACCGCGCCTTCATCGAAGGGCGTCGAGAACACGATCATGCCGCGGCGCTGACCGTGCTCGAACAGCTTCGCGTGCCACTCCCAGGGTGTGAAGGCCTCGTTGTAGAGGTCATAGAGATTGCGACCAGCCCACGGTCCATCGGGGATGGCGAAGTCGCCCTCACTCGACTGGAGCGTCATCGAGTCGGGCGTGAACGTTTGCAGCTTGAACGCATCGCAGCCGGCATCGGCGGCGGCATCGATGATGGCGAGGGCGCGACCGAGCGATCCGAGGTGGTTACACGAGAGCTCGGCGATGATGAACGGAGCAGCGTCGCGCGCGATGCGCCGGCCCGCGATCTCGATGGACGGCATCATTGAACGACGAACTCCTGGAAGAACATGCGGCGGACCTTGCTCGGTCCGATGATGGCTTCGAGCTTCGTCATCAGCGCCGTGCGCAGCGTGTCCTTGGCCGCCGCGCCGAGGCAGTCGGCGAGCTTCAGGCCCGACAGGTGGCTGAGCACGGCATCGCGAATCACCTGCTTGCTCTTCTCGATGGCCTTCTCGGCATCGCCGCCCTTCCACAGCTCGAGCTGAATGGTGACCTTCAGGTAGCGAGAGTTGCCCGGTTCGTCGAGGTTCACGACGAACGGGTCGAGCGGCAAGATCGGTCCGACGACCTCCGTGGTCGGTGCCGGCTCGGGGTGCTTCTCCTCGTGGGTCGCGGCCTGGGCGTGGTGGGAGGTCGTCAGCAGCTTGAAGACGCCAAACCCACTCGCTCCCAGGTTCAGGACGAGGAGGGCCATCACGGCCTTGGAGGTCTTCGGTTTCACCGCTGTATCAGCGGGCTTCTCAGTCTTCTCGGGCTCCGAGCTCATGCGCTTTCCCTGAGCAACCGCTGTGCCGCTACAACTGCGCGTCTCCACTCGGTCCGAGCGGCGACGCGATCGTCAAAGTCACCGCCGGCGCGCCAGATCCGTCAGCGCCGAAAGGCCGAGCGACGCGATCTGCGCCGGGTCCAGCCGTGGGACGAGGTACGACCCATCGCTCTCACGCTCGACCTTCGTCAGGCCGGGGTGCTCGACCTCGAGGTCCGCCGACAGCCGCTCGCGCCGGGTGGCGCGCTCGAGCTCCGACGAGGACCGCGTCAGCTCCTGATGCTTCGCCACGGCCTCGGTGACCGCGGCCCGGAGCTCGGACGGCGTGAAGGGCTTGCCGATGTACCGGAAGACCTCACCCTGGTTGATGCCATCAACCGCGGTGTCGTACGTCCGGCGCCCGGTCACGAGCATGCGCACGGTCTCGGGCCGCAGGCGCTTGGCCGCGGCCACCAGCTCGACGCCGTTCATGGTCGGCATCTCGTAGTCGGAGATGATGACCGCGACATCGCGGAGGGCCACCAGGTCGAGGGCGTCGCGCGGCGAATCGGTCGCGACGACATCGACGGGCAGGGTACGGAGCGTACGGGTGATGGCCGAGAGAATGTCGCGGTCATCGTCGACACAGACGATCAACGCGCGAAACGCCTCGGTCATGCCGACAGCCACTTCCGCCAGCCCCGGCGCTCCATGATGCGGGACACGGCGACAAGCTCGGCGTGGACCGCACGCATGCTCGGGTAGCGCGTGCTCGGCGACTTCGAGCAGCAGCGCTCGACGATCTCGAGTAGCTCCGACGGCAGCGCGCCGAACGGCGAGAGCGGCTCCGGCAGCGCGTCGAAGATGTGGGCCCGGCAGACGTCACGAACGTCGTCGCGAATGAACGGGACCTTGCCCGTGAGCATCTCGAACAGCAGGATTCCGAACGAGTACTGATCGGACATCTCGGTCGCCGACTGGCCACGTGCGACCTCGGGTGCGATGTAGGACGGGGTCCCGTAGACGACGTCCGCGATCGTCGGAGGCGTGGGGGTCGGGCCGCGCAGCTCGGCGAGACCGAAGTCCACGAGCTTCACCGTCGTGTCCGCTTCACTCCCGATCACGAGGACGTTGCCCGCGCTGATGTCGGCGTGGACCACACCATGCTCGTGGGCGGCGGCGAGCGCATCGGCGAGCTGGCGCGCCATGGCGACGGCCTTCGCCGGCTTGAGCGCGCCCTGATCGGTGAGCGCCTGCACGGCCGTTCCGGTGAGGAGCTCCATCACGAAGTAGGGCCGGCCATCGGGCAGGTAGCCGAAATCGAAGACATCGACGATGTGGGGGTGGCGGAGCCGCGCCGCTGCGCGCGCTTCGCGCAGGAACTGCTCGACGCTGTTCGCGCCGAGCGCGAGCTGATGCCCGTGCAGAACCTTGAGCGCGTAGGAGCGGCCGAGCGTGGCCTGCTCGACGTGGTAGACGGTGCCCATACCGCCCTCGCCGAGGTGCGATACGACGCGGTAGTGATCGACGATGGCGCCCGGCGCCAGGTCGTTGTCCTCGACGGCCTGGAGACGCGGCCGAGTGCCACGCGCGACGAGCATGCCCTCGGCGCGAAGCTGCGCCCCGGGTCGTACGGTGAAGACGAGGTCGCGCTGCGCCGTTGGCGTGCGCACGCGCGTCGCGCCGGTCACCACGGTCCGTGACGTCAGGTCGACATCGGTGAGGAACGCCAGGCGGGCGATCACGGCCGCGCCGAGGCTGGCGTCGAGGGTCGCCTTCGCGAGGACTTCGCCGTCGCGTTCGATCGACACCATATAGTGATCGTCGTTCTCGGGTGCGGGCTCGATCCACACGTGATCGGCGTCGGCGGCCACCGCAGCGTCGAGCACTGCGTCGGCGACAGCTGTCGGCACCGTGGCGGCGGGAGCCGGCCAGGGAGTCGGAGCCACGGCGAGAGCATTCATCGGCATTGGATGGTGCATCGACCGTTCCACGAGGCCTTCAACGTCGGCAGAACTGACGACTCGCAAGCTGTGCCACGAATCCAAGTACGCGCTTTCCGATCATCGCGCGCTGGCATATCCCTCGCAGAAGGTGGCCGGGTGCAGAACGCAGCCGTATCGCAACAGATCGTCGCCGACTCGACGGCCCTGGCCGCTCCGTCGGGCGTACGCATCCTCGTTGTCGACGACGATCCACGCGTCCGGCGCGCCATTGCCAACGCGATGTCGCGGATCGGGTTTCACGTCTTCACCGCCGAGGATGGCGGACCGGCCCTCACCATCGCCGAGCACACACCGCCCGACCTCGCGATCGTCGACTTCAATATGCCCACGCCTGGCCTCGAGGTCGTGCGGAAGCTGAAGGCCCTCCACGGTCCCGCGGTCTGGATCGCCGTGCTCTCCGGCCAGGACGACGAGGAGACGCGCGCCGCGTGCTTCAACGCGGGTGCCGATGACGTGATGGTGAAGCCTGCGATGATCGCTGAGCTGCGCCGTCGCATGACCGCGGCCGCGCGCACGCAGCAGGCCTTTGTCGAGCAGCGCCTCGCCTCGGAGCAGACCGATCGCCTTCTCGCCTACGGCGCCGAAGCCGCCGCGATGCTCGCGCACGACCTCAACAACGGTCTGGCCGTCGCGCTCGGCAACATCATGTACCTCAAGGATCTCGTCACGCTCGGCGAGGACGAGACCCAGGCCCTGACCGCGACCGTGAACGCCCTCCGCCGCATGTCCGGGCTCGTCGCGAATTTCGTCGACATCGCCCGCTTCGAAGACGCGGCCGTGAAGCCGCAGGTTGCCGCGACGAACATCCGCGCGATGATCCACGAGGTCATCGACGTCCATGCGGCGGTGCCAGTCCGCCCGATGCGGTTCGAGATCGAGTGCGACCCGGCGATGGTCGGCACGCTCGACGCCGCCCTCATCGAGCGCGTGCTCCACAACCTCGTCGGCAATGCGATGCGGTACTGCAACGCGAGCGGCATCATTCGCGTCTCCGCCTCGACCTGGGATCCGCTGGACCCGACGTCGGTCGAGATCTGTGTTTTCAATAGCGGTCCGCTCGTGCCCCCGGCACTGCGCGACAAGCTGTTCGGCAAGTACGCCAAGGGCGCCGGCGGCAAGCGGGGCTTCGGCCTCTACTTCTGCCGGCTCGCATGCGAGGCGCACGGCGGAACGATCGAGTACCGGACGACGAACCCGCAGGGCTCGACGTTCGCGCTGCGCCTCCCCGGTCGCAGCTAGCGCACGCTTCGTTCGACGTCGCGACGCGACGTGACGCGTGGTGGATCGCACGCCTGCGATAGCAGGACGAGCGAACCATCGCGCGTGTACGTGCTCCCGCAAGAGGGTTGATCTTCGCTGTTGCACCCAGCGGAACGGACCGTCTTGTGCGGGCGGAACTCCCGGTTTTCCGAGGAGAAATTTCCCTGCGAAGTTTTCCCGGAGGGTGATCGATCACCCTCCCCGAGTCATTTTCGACCCGGGGATTTGTGCATGTGGGTAACGCTACCTCGCTGCGATCGTTAGATCGTGTTTCGGTAAGTTACCCCACCGCTTCCCGACGAGTCGTTGGATTTCATTGGCCCAGTCCTCGCTATAGGTCCGCATCACGATGCAGATGGACCTCTCGACTTGGCGTACGACGTTTGCCCCCGAGATCATCGGCGAGTCGCCGGAGATTCTCGAGGCACTCGATACGATTCGTCACGTGGCGGAGACCGACTGCAGCATCCTCATCACCGGCGAGACCGGCTCGGGCAAGGAGCTCTTCGCGCGCTCCGTGCACCGCGCGTCGCACCGCAAGGGGAAGCCCTTCATCCCGGTCAACTGCGCCGCGATTCCCGACTCGCTCCTCGAGACCGAGCTCTTCGGCCATGTGAAGGGCGCCTTCACCGGCGCCCTCACGTCGCGTCCGGGCCGCTTCATGACGGCGAAGGAAGGCACCATCTTCCTCGACGAGATCGGTGACCTCCCACTCGCCGCGCAGGCCAAGCTCCTCCGCGTCCTCGAAGAGCGCGTCGTGTGCCCGGTCGGTTCCGACACCGACGTCGCCGTCGACGTTCGCATCGTGGCCGCCACGCACCGCAACCTCGAAGAGATGGTGGCCCAGGGCAAGTTCCGCGCGGACCTCTACTTCCGCCTCGCCGTGGTCCCGGTCCAGCTCCCCTCGCTCCGCGATCGCCGCGAGGACACGATCCGCATCGCCGAGCTTTGCATCGAGCGCGCGAGCCTTCGCCTCGGCAAGCAGGTGGAGGGGCTCGACGAGTCCGGCAAGGCCGCCCTCCTCGCCTACGCGTGGCCGGGCAACGTCCGCGAGCTCTCTCACCTCATCGAGCGCGCCGTGCTCCTGTCTCGCCGCAACCGCCTCGGCGCACAGGAGCTCCAGATTCCGGGCACGAAGGCGAAGTTCAGCCGCATCGGCACCTCGCCCGTCGGCGTCCCCACCCTCGCCGAAGGCACGGCTACGTTCGACCGCCCCGCCGACCTCGCGAGCGGCTCCTCGACATCTCTCCCCGTCGTCGTCCCCGTTGCCCCCACGCCTGCCTCGATGATCAGCGACACCATGGACCTGCGCACCGCCCTCGAGAACCTCGAGCGCGACCTCATCTCGAAGGCGCTCACCAAGGCCGGCGGCAACCGGACCGAGGCCGCTGCGCTCCTGGGACTCAACCGCACGACGCTCGTCGAGAAGCTCCGCAAGTACGCGGCGTAATCGGGGGACGGGGTAACCGTCCCCTCACTTGAAGCCGGACGGATTGATCCCGTGCCGCGTGAGCAACCGACGGAAGTTCGCGCGATCGAGGCCCGCCAGACGGGCCGCTTCGGAGATCGAGCCTTTCGACTGCTGCATGACGCGCAGGAGATAGGCGCGCTCGAACGTCGCCGAGGCCCGGCGCTTCGCTTCCGTGAGCGTGAGGGTCGGATCGATATCGCCGACCTCGTCGACCCGGGCGAGCGGACCGCTGCCCTTGGCGCGCGGCGAGACGTGCGCCGGCAGCGACTCGGGGCCGATCACGTCGCCGTGGTGGAGCGCGATCGCATGGAGCAGTGCGTTCTCGAGCTCGCGCACGTTGCCCGGCCACGCGTAGTGGATCATGGCATCGAGCGCCTCGGGCGAGAGGCTCGGTGGCTTGGCTCCGCCGTGCTTGCGGAGGAAGTGAGCGGCGAGCTGCGGTAGATCGTCGAGACGTTCGCGCAGCGGCGGGACCGCGAGGACGACGACATTCAGGCGGTAGTAGAGGTCCTGGCGGAAGGTGCCCTGCTCGACGGCGGCGGCGAGATCCACGTGGGTCGCGGCGATCACGCGCACGTCCACGGTCCGGACGCCATTGCCACCGACGGGGCGAACCTCGCCCTCCTGGAGCACGCGCAACAAGCGCGCCTGGACCGCGACCGGCATGTCGCCGATCTCGTCGAGGAACAACGTGCCGCCATTCGCTTCGACGAACACCCCCGGCCGGTCGACGGTGGCACCGGTGAAGGAGCCCTTCGCGTGACCGAACAGCTCGCTGTCGATCAGCGATTCGGGAATCGCGCCGCAGTTGAGGGCGACGAAGCGGTGAGCCGAGCGTGTGCCGCGTTCGTGCAGCGAGCGCGCGACCAGCTCCTTGCCGGTGCCGCTCTCGCCGCGGATGAGGATCGAGATGTCCTGCTGCGCGAGCCGGTCGGTGGCGGCGCGAAGCTTGCGCATCTCCGAGGAGGTCCCGACGAGGATCGACTCGGGCGCTTCGTCTTCGCGTCGCTGCTCGAGCTGCCGACGGAGCCTGGCGTAGCGTCCGGCCGACTCGATCATCGAGGACAGCTCGAACGGACGAAACGGCTTCGTCAGGTAGTAGAACGCACCGGCGCGCATGCACTCGGTCGCCGTGCCGGCGGTCGTGTCGCCGGTCAACATGATCACCGAGGAGACGGAGCCGGTCTCGCGGAACTTGCGGAGGACGTCGATGCCCGAGACGCCGGGGAGTCCGACGTCGAGGAGGACGACATCCCAGTCGGCGGTGCCCTCGGACAGCGCCGAGAGCACGAGCGTCGCGTCACTCGTGAGCACGAGCTCGTAGTTCGCGTTCGCAAGGTTGCGCGCGATGGCTCGACTCACGTCGGGATCGTCCTCGACCACGAGGACGGAGATCCGCTTGTCCTCACCGGACATCAGCTGAGAAGTTCTCGCATGCTGAAGCGCGCCTGTCAGGTATCACCTGCTCTTAGTGCCGGCACTGCGGCGATTAGTTGGTGCTTCAATAAGCTCGGTCGGGTTGGCTTGGCAAAGAATGCGTCGGCGCCCGCAGCTCGACACCTCGAGCGCGTTGGCTCGTCGTCGGAGGCGGTGAGCACCGCGCAGTAGGTCGCAGCGCCGTGGCGCTCCTTGACCTGCCTCACGACCTCGTCGCCTCGTACAGTACGCATGTGAAAGTCCACCACGACGAGATCGTAGTGAGTGTCCCGCGCCATCAGGCAGGCGGGCTCGCCGTCGTCCGCCGTCTCGACCTCATAGCCGGCGCGAGCGAACATCTCGGCGATCGCTCGCCGTACCTGCTCGTCGTCATCCACCACGAGAACCCGTGCCGGCATCCAGACCCTGGGTAAATGCGACGCGCGCGCCATCGAGCTACCCCGAGCGGCGCCAGTTGTTTCCCTGGGTTGCGGATTACCCCCCGGGTAGGTTGTGACTCACCCGGGTATGTTCTGACTCAGGTTACATCGCGCTAGCGCTGACTCAGCTGTAGCGCGCTGTACGGATCCTGGCTCCGCGTTCCTTCGAAGTGGCGGGTCACACCGAAGATGACCTGAACCTGATCGAAGCCGCCGTTCATGATCGGCAGGCGCGTCTGCACCTCGGACAGGTCCCCGCGATCGACGACCGCCAGCTCGGCGACCAGGTCCCATTGCTTGGTCACCGCGACCACGTTGCCGATCCGGACGTCGAGGCGCGGTTGCGGGTCGAGCTCGAGGCCGGTCGTCGGATCCATGCCGTTCGACAGGATCGGCAGCGCGTAGGCGAAGCCGATCCATCCGCCCCAGACATCGTTCGGAGCCCGAGCGACCGCGCGGAAGGCGAGCGTGCCCTCCGTGAGAAACGCACTGTCGGCACCTGGTGCCGTGAGCGCGATGTTGCTCGCACCGAGTCCAAGATCGAAGTGCACGACCCGCGCGATCTCTTTCCGCCACTCGACGACGAGCGCCTGCTGGAGCCACATGCCGCTGTGATTCAGGAGGTGACCGCCGGCGCCCGCGATGCCGACGGCCGCGCGCTGCCCGAGCGGCGTGCGGATGCCGAGCGATGCACTCTGGAACACTTTTTCATCCGTGTACGAGGGCTGCTTCGGCAAGAGCTCCACGCCGCCGGAGACCTCGAACCGCTTGTGCAACGACCATCTCCCTGTCAGCCCGAACAGCGCGAGATCGGTGAAGCGAACGGGCTCCTCGCCGAAGACGGGTTGCGAGGTGAGGAAGCGCATGCTCGCCCCGAGCTCACCGCCCGCGGGCATCACCAGCGTGTTGTCGGCGAAGCCGCGGTACGAGGTGCCAACCTCCGCCGCGAGCGCGACCCCCGAGGTCCGGTACTGATCGGAGGAGGTCACTGCTGGCTCGTCGTCGGCGATGGCGGTTCCACCCAAGGCCGCCAGCGCAGCCAGTGTCCAATAACGCTTCCTCATAGGGGCGTGGAACGCACCTGCCGGGAATAGGATCTACGGAGGTGTTACCGTGGGCTCGTGGCCTCGAAGGCAGCGAGCAAGACGAAACCCACGGCGAAGGCGGCAGCTCCGGTGAAGAAGGCCGCCGCAAAGGCCAAGGCGCCGGCGAAGGTCGCTCCTCCGCCGAAGCCCAAGCTACCGACGAAGGTGGTGAAGCCAAAGCGAGCGACGGCGCCGTCGATCCCGTTGCCACCACCACCGCCGCCCCCACCACCGACGCGCGACGAGCTGGTGGCCCCGCGCGATATCGGACGCCTCCTTCGCTACGGCGAGAAGTTCGGCGCGTTGAAGATCGATATCCGCTGGCAGCCGACGCCCCTGCCGCTCGCGGGCACCTCGATCGGCCTCGGCGACCCGGCCGCGCCGAAGTCGTGGCGCGAGCTCGATCGCCCCGTCCCGCCCGGCACGTCGCCGCGCGTGATGCTCTCGTATGCGTTGGATGCCGCCGCTGGCAAGGAGGAGCTCGCGGCGGCGATCTTCCACGTCGGGCGTCCCCCGATCGCGAAGTGGACCGTCGCGCACTTCAAGGGCCAGAAGAAGCCGAAGTCGCCCGACGCCCTGCCCGGCGTCGAAGTGAGTGGCCCGACAATTCGTATCGGTGACGCGGCCAGCGGCCTCGATCTCCCGAGCGGCAAGGGCACGTTCACGTCTTACTGGGCTGTCGATGCCGCGGACAAACCGGTGTGCCTCGTCGTCGACTTCGATGTGCTCACGCAGAAGGAGTGGAAGGCCAAGGCTACTTGACCCCACCGAGCTTCACGATGGCCTCCTCGGCCGCAGCCTTGAGACACGCGTTCGAGTTCGACTGACCCAAGCCGAAGAGACCGCCGGTCATGCGGCGCCGGGCCTTCTTCAGCGGCTCGATCGCGCGCGGATCGTTCAAGGCGACGAGCGTGGGGATGGCGGCCTTGCGTGCCTTGCAGCTCTTTCCGCCCGTTAGCGTCGCCAGCGCAGCCTCCAGCGCGACGTCGTCGCGAGCCGGCTCGGGCGGCGCGAAGATCGGCTTGTCTTCGACCGGCGGCGGCTTGGCTACGACCGGCGGCGGCGGCGGTGGTGGTGGTGGTGCCGGGCGGGCCGCTGGCTTGTCGACAGCCTTCGGCTTGTCGGCGGGCTTGGCGATGGGCTTCTCGACCGGCTTGTCAGCGGGCTTCGAGACCACGGCCTGTGCGTTCTCGACGGCCGCGGGCGGCGTCAGAGCCTTCCGGGACGAACCAGAGGTCGAGATCACGATGACGAGCGCGACCACTGCCCCCACGCCCAGTGCGATCCGGCCGAGCCTGCGGTGGCGCGCCGAGAGTGACACCGGCGGGGACACGGACACCGTCGCGGCGCTGCCGACGGAGAGCCTGGCGATCGATGGGTTCGACGCGGACTCCAGATACCCGGTGGCCGCGGTACCGAGCTCCTCCACGGACGGCGCGCGCGTAGGAAACGGCAGCGGCGTCGCGGCGCGCGGAGGCGTCGCCACCATGGCATCGATCAGCGCGAGATACTCCTCGGCCGTCTGGATGCGCTGCGCCTGGGGCTTGATGAGGCCGCGCGCGATGATGTCCTCGAGCGCCGGCGGGATCGTGACCTTCGGAGCCACGTCGCTCACGCGCGGCGCCGGGCGGCCGATGTGCGCCCCGAGCATCGCGAGGGCGTCGGCGCCGTCGAATGGCGGCTGACCGGCCACCATCTCGAACAGCAGACAGGTCGCGGAATAGAGATCCGAGCGCGGCGTGATCTCGCCCCCGACGGCCTGCTCCGGCGAGAGGTAGGCCGGCGTGCCGACGGTGAGGCCGGCGCTGGTCGCGGCAGGATCGGCGGCGTCGCCCGCGTAGAGCTTCGCGATCCCGAAGTCGAGGATCTTCACGACCAGCTCGCCGTCCTTGTTGGCGAGGAAGATGTTGTCGGGCTTGATGTCGCGATGGACCACGCCCCGCTCGTGCGCATGCTTCAAGCCGAGGAGGATGCCGCGCATGAAGCCCAGCGCATCCTGCCAGGGCAACGGCCCATGGAGCTCGAGGTGCTCGCCGAGCGACTGCCCGTCGAGCTGTTCCATCACGAGAAAGAAGGCACCGTTCTCGAGCGTCCCGAAGTCGCTGACGTTGACGATGTTCGGGTGCTCGAGCCGACCGGAGGCGAGAGCTTCGCGCTGGAAGCGCTGCGCGGCCTCGCGGTTCTTGTTCATGTCCGCGTGGAGGACCTTGATCGCCACCTGGCGGCCAAGCCCCACGTGCTGACCCGCGTAGACGCGGCCCATCCCGCCCGTGCCAAGCACGCCGTCAATGCGATAGCGCCCATCGAGGACGCTGCCGATCGCGAGCGAGTCGTCGTCGGACACGACCTGAATCTACCGCTACTCGGGGACGAGGTCGCGCGCTAGCTCGCGCCACAGCTCGTTACCGGTCAGATAGAATGCCCACATCCGCTCGACAGGTCGCACTCCGCGCTGTTCCTGGAAGCGCACGAGGTCGTCGAGCTCGCCCTCGTACCAGCCCCACAGAAAGCGGGCGCGCATCGGATCGAGGTTGCGGCGCTTCAGCTCGGCCACGACCTCGGGCATCTCCTCGTCATCGAACTCGTCGACGAGGTCGCTCGCTTCATCGATCAGCTCGCCGAGGTACGCGATGCCTTGCTTCGTGAGCTCGTACCGTTCCTTCTTCGTGTTCAGCTCGACCAGCCCGTCGACCGCGAGCTGATGCAGAGTCTCCTCGAGGGTCCCCAGCTCGGACGGGAGCACGATGGGCAGCGTCATGCCGCCGTCCTCGGGCTTGAGGTCCAGCTTCTTCAGGAGCCACATACCGATGTACGCCTGCTTCTCCTCGTCGGAGATCGGCGGCTGCGCTACTTCGATCGCCACGTCCCGGAGCGTACGCCACGAATCCGCTTCGAGCCGCACGCGGCCATCTGGATCGCCCCACGCGACGACATTCCCGATGGCGTAGTGGATCGGAACCGCGGGTGCGTCCGGCCAGGTGAGGTGAGCGCGATGCGGATTGCACAGGCAGAGCACGATCGCGGACACGTCGTGAGGCCAGGCCTGGGAGGCCAGGAACTCCGAGGCGAGCAGCTGCCCGACTCCCCCGTCCGGCAGCGCGAACTGCAGCATCACGTCGTCATCGAGCACCGGCCCGTCGTCGACGGCGTGCAAGGCGATCACGAGGGCGTTCGTCACCCGGCGGCGGCGGCCCAGCCAGATCTCGTCGGCCCGCGCCCAGCCCACGCCCGCGAAGTCCGGATCCGGCTCCTCGCGGTCGGTCTCGAGCAGCTCGACGAGCGGGCGCTGCTTAAAGTCGAATCGCACCGATGGCGCCGCGCACGCCGAAGCTGCGGCCGCCGCGGCTCCGCGAGCCACCGGTCGACGACTTGCCGCCGCCGTACGCCCGTCCGCTCTGCGAGCGCTTGCTGAACCGGTCGGGATTCGCTGCCCGGTAACTCGAGCGCTGCTGCTGCAGGTCGCCCGCGCGCGCGGCCGACGTGGTGTACGCGACCGGCACGTACGACGGCGCCCACATGTTCGAGATCATCGCGCCCATCAGCATGCCGCTCATGATGCTGAACATCGGCGAGGCGTAGCCGGCGTAGTGACCATAGCCCTGCGTCTGGTAGCCGCCCTGCCCCTCGCCGGTCAGGCTGCGCGTGATGGTGAAGATCTTCTCGGGGTCGCTGACGGCCCCGTCCTTGTCCTTGTCGAAGAAGCCGGTGACGACCTGCTGCGAGGCGCCCTCGTCCTTCACCGAGATGCTGATGATCTCGTCGCCCTCGTAGATCTCGTTGATGCGCTTCTCGAGGTCCTCCGGGCCCGACGCGTCCTTGTACGCCTGGTTGACCTTGTCCCAGTCGATCTTGACGTTCGTGTTCTCGGTCGTCGCCCAGCGATCGTTACCGCGTGAGCTCGAGTCGCAGCCTCCTGCGAGGAGAGACACACCGAGCACGGCCGCGAGCAGCTTCGACTTCGTGAGCATGGGCGCACCGTAGGGAGCGATCCCACCTACGTCAAGCTGTCACTTCAGCGACGAGCGGTGGCGCCCACTCTGGAGGAAACCCGCGTCCCGCCTGGCGTTTGCATGCTATGCGGAGACTCAGTCGACCCGCGCGAGCTCGTCGTCGAGGCGCAGCGCCAGCTCGTCGGGCTCCTCGCTGACCACGGCGTCGCGCCGCGGGGTCGCGCGGGCCCGGCGGAGGACCAGGAACAGCACGCCCAGGCCGAGGACCACCGCCGCCACCGTGACCCCGCCGATCAGGATCCGCGGATCGCCCGTCGTCCCTTCGAGGGCGTGAATGCGAGCGCCGTACCGGTCCACCAGGTCCGCGTCGATCGCGTCTGCGACCTCTCCCGCCGCGAGTCGCTGTCGGATCTCCCCGCGAAGCTCGTTCGCGAGCGGCGACTCGTGGTCCGCGAGCGTCTGCCGCCAGCAGCACGGGGCCATCAGGTGGGTCTCCAGCTCGTGCGCGGGGTCCGGGCGCTCGGCGCTACAGGCCACCAGCAGGGCGAGCACGAGGTAGCGCATTGGAGCTGCCTACCGCCCGCCGCCTCCGGTCATTCCGCCTGCGTGAAAACACCGCACCTCACATCGGAAAGGCTCGCGGCATGGTGTCGCCGTGAAGCGAGCCCTGCTGCTGGTCCTCGTCGCCTGTGGTTCCTCCGAACCGGCGCCATCAGCTCCCGCCGAGATGTTCCACACGCGCGGGCGCGTCGAGGCCGTCTCCGCCCGCGCCATCGACCTCCACCACGAGGCGATGTCCGCGATCCGGACGTACGATGGCCAGCTCAAGCCGATGATGTCGATGACCATGCCCTTCGCGCCGCCGCCCTCGGGCATCGCCGGCATCGAGGTCGGCGACGTCATCGAGATCGACTTCAGCGTGCACAAGGACGGGGCACCGCTGCGCATCGTGAAGCTCACCGAGCTGCCGCGCGATACGCCGCTCGTTCTCGAGTAGAGGTCAGCGCTTCTTGTCGTGCTGGCGACGCGGCGGCAGGCCCGTGTGCTGCGTGAGCGCGGTGCCCTTGCGCGGTCCGCGCGGCTTGGGCGTGCCCGGAGCGCCGCCCGTGCCGGCCGGTTGCCACGAGGGAACGAGGTGCTGCTTGCCGCCGCCGATGAGGTCGGCGCGGCCCATGCGCTGCAGGGCTTCGCGGATGATCGGCCAGTTGTTCGCGTCGTGATAGCGGAGCAGCGCCTTGTGTAGCTTGCGCTGCGCGGGGCTCTTCACGATCTTCACGCGCTCCTTCGCGACGAGCGACTTCAGCGGGTTGTAGCCCGTGTGGTACATGGCCGTCGCACTCGCCATCGGGGACGGCAAAAAGGCCTGGACCTGGTCGGGACGGAAGCCGTTGCGCTTCAGCCAGAGCGCGAGGTTCAGCATGTCCTCGTCGGTGGTGCCGGGGTGCGCGGCGATGAAGTACGGGATCAGGTACTGCTCCTTGCCCGCCTCCTCCGAGTAGCGATCGAACAGCTCCTTGAAGCGATCGTACGTGCCGATGCCCGGCTTCATCATGTGCTGGAGCGGGCCGTCTTCGGTGTGCTCGGGCGCGATCTTGAGGTAGCCGCCGGTGTGGTGCTGCGCGAGCTCGCGGATCCACTCGGGAGAGCGCACGGCGAGGTCGTAGCGCACCCCCGACGCGATGAAGATGCGCTTCACGCCCTTCAGGGCGCGCGCCTTCTTGTAGAGCGAGACGAGCGACGAGTGATCGGTGTTGAGGTTGTCGCAGATGCCCGGGAACACGCACGACGGCTTGCGACACGCCGCCTCGATCTCGCGGCTCTTGCAGGCCATGCGGTACATGTTCGCGGTCGCGCCGCCGAGGTCGGAGATGATGCCCGTGAAGCCAGGCGTGACGTCACGGATGCGCTCGATCTCCGAGAGGATCGACTGCTCCGAGCGCGACTGGATCTGCCGGCCCTCGTGCTCGGTGATCGAGCAGAAGCTGCAACCGCCGAAGCAGCCGCGGAGGATCGTCACCGAGAACTTGATCATCTCGTACGCCGGCAGCTTCGTCGCGCGGTGCTTCGGGTGTGGCAGGCGCGAGAAGGGCAGCTCGTAGAGGTCGTCCATCTCCGCGGTGGTGAGCGGCACCGGCGGTGGGTTGATCCAGACATCGATGGCGGGCTTGCCCGGACCCTGCTCGTGCCGCTGCACGAGGGCACGCGCATTACCGGGATTGCTCTCGAGGTGGAGAATGCGCGACGCGTGCGCGTACAGGACCGGATCGCCCTGCACCTGCTCGAAGCTCGGCATGCGCAACGCGGTGAGCGATCGGTCGGCGCGCTTCTTCGTGAGCTTGATGAGCGTGGGGGCGGGCGCCGCCTCCCCCGTCGAGCAGGCCGCCTCGGCGCGCTCCGGCTCCATCGCGTACGGATCCTTCGGCGGATCGATACGGCCCGGCTTGTCGACGGTAGTGGAGTCGACCTCCTCGAAGCCCGCGCGCGCGCCGATGAACGCCGTGCCGCGCAGGTCGCGGATCGCGTCGATCTCTTCGCCGGCGGCGAGACGATGCGTGAGCTCGACGATGGCGCGCTCGGCGTTGCCGTAGAGGAGCAGATCCGCCTTCGCATCGACGAGCACCGAGCGGCGGACCTTGTCGCTCCAGTAGTCGTAGTGCGCGATGCGACGCAGGCTCGCCTCGATGCCGCCGATCACGATCGGGACGTCGGGATACGCCTCGCGGCAGCGCTGCGAGTACACCAGCACGCAGCGATCGGGGCGCAGGCCACCAGCGCCACCGGGCGAGTACGCATCGTCACTGCGGACTTTGCGGTCGCTCGTGTACCGGTTGACCATCGAGTCCATGTTGCCGCCCGTGACCCCCCAGTAGAGGTTCGGGCGACCGAGCTCCGTGAACGCGTCGGTGCTGCGCCAGTCGGGCTGATCGATGATGCCGACCCGGAAGCCGTGGCGCTCGAGCAGGCGGCCGATGAGCCCCATGCCGAAGCTCGGATGGTCGACATACGCGTCGCCCGTGACGAGGATGACGTCGCAGCTATCCCAGCCAAGCTCGTCCATCTCGGCGCGCGTCGTCGGCAGCACCGGCGCGATGCCGAAGCGCTTCGCCCAGAAGGGGCGGTGCGAAAACAGGGGGCGGGCCGTCATGACTTCTCGCCGAGCACTGCCGCCATGTCCGCGTTCATCGCGTCTCGCTGCGGTACGGTCAAGAACGGCGCGCAGGCATCCGTGGCCTCGAGGGACGCTGCCTTGCCGAAGCAGGTCCGCGCATCGACGGTCCACACGTCCGCCACGCAGCGCTTGATGAGCGCGCGCGTGATCTCGTCGACGAGCTCCGTCGGCTGCTCGGCGGCGGGCAGGTCCGCGCGTCCCGGCGCCATCAGTGACACGAGGTGATCCGCCATCCGCTCGCAGTCAGGCTTCAGCTGGGCCGTTGGATCGGGCCCAGCGACGTCGGGCGTGCCTCCGCCGCCACACGCCGCCAGCATCACGAGGGCAAGCGCACGCATCACGGGCCGTTACAGCTCGAGAGGGTGTACTGGAAGCTGCGCAGCATGTCCTCGCAGGACTGCAGGGCGTACTGCCTTGCCTCCTTCGTATCGGCGCGATCGTACTCCTGCACGTAGTACTCCGCGGTCTGGACGTATTGGTCGACCATTTCCTTCGTGTAGTTCGGGCAGCTGCCGAGCTTTTTGACCACCCGGACGTACTCGTGGCAAGCGGTGTCTGCGCTTCCGAACTCGGCATCCTGGATTCCCCGATCCAGGGCCTCGCGCTGGAGGCCGCTCAGGAGCTCCTTGCAGCGCTTCGGCTTGTCGAGTGATTCCGTGCCCATCACGCACGCCTTGAACTCCGCCGACCACCCATCCCGCTCGCACCGCTCCACGAACACCTCGTGCAGGCGGTCGACCGCCTCGTCACGCTTGCGGGCGAGCTTCTTGACCTTGTCGGCCACGGCCACGCACGTGGCCTCCGGTCCGGACGCAGGGGACCCCGGCTCCGGTTTCGAGCCACCGCCGCACGCGACCGCCAGCACGGCCGCGCCGACCACACCGGGGACGCGCATCCCCCGGATGGTAGCGCACCCTACTCGTCGTCGTCGTCGTCGTCGTGGTCGTGATCGAAGTCGACGTCCAGCTGGGCGTCCAGCTTCACGTCGAGGTCGGCGAGCGCGGCCTCCACGATGGCCTCGACCCGGTCGCCGATCATCTCGCCCAGGTTCTCCAGGTCCTCGAGCTCCTCGAGCCCCTCGAGGTCCTGCTCGAGCGCGGCGATGGCCTCCTCGAGGTCCTCGTCGGCGTCCTCGTCCTCGCGGTCGTCATCGACCTCGCAGGCGCAGGGGACGGCCGCGACGACCGTCGGTTGGGGCGCTGCGTGGGCCGTGCAGGCACCGACGCCGAACAGAAGACCGAAGAGAGCAGCTCGCATCGCAACCAGGAGCCACGAGCCTAAGAGCCGGTGGACACGACGCCCAACCCATCGAAATATCAGCGCAAGATATCGTCGGGGTCGATCTCGGGCGGGGCGGCACTGCCAGCGTCGGGGGCGGGCGACGGCACCGGCTCGGCGCTGCCCGGATCCGGATCGATCGCGGCGCTGCCGACCTCGGGCGTGGGCTCCTCGGTGGCCGAGCGACCGACCCGGCGCCCGGTGCGCGACCGGGCGTGGGCACGCGGCGGTTCCTTCTCGGGCTTCACCTCGGCGACGAGCATCGACTCGTCGAGCTCGCCCAGCGCGACCAGCGTCTGCTCGTCCGTCGCCTCGACCACGCCGCTTCCCTTGGGCAGCTTGGCGCGCAGCGAGGTGGCGCGATCGAGCGTCAGCCAGTACCGCACCGTCTTCCGATCGGGTGCGGAGACCTCGACCATCTCGATGATCGTGTTCGGCGCGAGGAGCAGCGTCGTCGGCAGCTTCACCGTGCGATGGCGGAACGAGACCTTCGCGTCCTCGACATTCGCCGCGAGCTGCACCTCGACCGTGCGCGGCGCCTCGGGCGCCTTCACCGGCGCCACTGGCGAGCTCGGCGGCGGGCTCGGCGGAGCACTGCTGCCACCCATGGGCGTCGCCACCGGCGCGACCGGCGTCGGAGCCGGGGCATCGCCACCGCGCATCCCGATGACGAGACCGATGATGCCGACGAGCACCCCCGCGACCGCGACGGCGTAGAGCCCGACGGGCCGCTTCGCGGGCGCCGGGACGGGCGTTCCGGGACGCGTGCCCGGGCGCGACGAGCTCGCCCGCACCGGCGGCGCCTTGATTCGACGTGAGGTGACGGTGCCGCTGGAGTCGAGCGATACGACCGAGACGGCACGACTGCGCCGTCCGTTGCCGTCACGGGTCATGAACTGATCGAGCGCCGTCTCCACGTCGACCATCGACTGAAATCGCTCGTCGGGAGACTTCGCGAGCATGCGCCCGAGGATCATCTCGCCGAGCGCGTGAGGGACCTCGGCCCGTCCGAGCGGCGGCGGCGGCTCGGCCAGCACGCGCTGCATCAGCGACTTCGGATCGTCCTCGTTCTTGAAGGGACGCCGCGCCGTGAGCATCTCGTAGAGCATCACGCCGAGCGCGTAGATGTCCGCGCGGTGATCGATGCCGTCGGGATCGCTGATCTGCTCGGGCGCCATGTACTCGGGCGTGCCCATCACGAGCCCCCCCGATTGCTCGTCGACGTGCTGGAAGCGCGAGATACCGAAGTCGAGGACCTTCACGTGATCCGACGTGTCGTCCTTGTCGGTCAGGAAGACGTTGTCGCACTTCAGATCGCGGTGAATGATGCCGGCGTTGTGCGCGGCGTCGAGCGCCGACGCGATCTGCTGCGCGATGTGGATCGCGCGCCGCACCGGCATGCCACCGACGCGATAGATCTCGTCGGTAAGGAGCGCGCCTTCGAGATACTCGAAGACGATGTACGGCTCCTGGTTGTGCGTGAACCCCATGTCCGTCGACTCGACGATGTTGGGGTGGCCGAGGGTGCCGGCCGCGCGCGCCTCGTTCATGAAGCGCTCGACGATGTTCGCGTCCGTGGCGAGCTCGGTGTGGAGGATCTTGATCGCGACCCGGCGCTTGATGAGCGTGTGCTCCGCCAGGTACACGGTGCCCATGCCGCCCTCGCCGAGCGTGCTGATGATCCGGTAACGGCCCTCGACGATGTCGCCGGCCTTCACGACCGGTTCTCGATCGGGCAGTCCCATCCGAAGCCCCATCTTGAAACGCCCGATCACTGGGCGACAAGCGGAGTCTTCGTAATTCTGGGTGTGCGTCTCTATGCGATCAGCAGATCACTTGATCGTGAACGGATACTTGACGTCCTCGACGGAGCCGCCCGCGCGAGCCGGGAACTTCCAACCGTTTGCGGACTTCATGATGCATCCCACCGCCTTCGCCTGACCCGACATCGTCGTCTGGACCTGCGCGCGTGTGACCTTGCCGCTCGCGTCGACCTTGAGCGACAGCGTGACGGTGCCCCCACCCTGGACGTTCTGGAGGCAGTTCACGACATCGTGCTTGTGCGACGAGAAGATCCCGGCGACCTGCTTCGCGTCGAGCGTCGGCACCGCGGGCTTCGCAGGCACGGGAGTCGGCTTGACGGGCGCGGGGAGTGGCGCCGGCTCCGGAGCGGGCTTCGTCGCCACGGGCAGCTCGGCGGGCGTCGGCTTCGCGCCCGTCTCCATCGCCGGAACGGACGGCTTCGCCACCTCGGGCGTCGGCTCCGCGATCGCGACCTCGGTGCTCGTCGGCTCGTCCTTGCTGCGGCCGACCTTGCGCGCCGCGGGCTTGGTTGTCTCCTTCGCCACGGTGACGGCCTTCGGCGCGACGGGAGCGGCGGCCGCAACGGGGCTCGCGGGCTGCTCGGGCTTCTGCTTCGCGACGGCGGGCGCGGCAGCCGCGGGTGCGGGCGTGGGCGCGGGGGTCGGCGTCGGCGTCGGCTTGGCAATGGCCACTTCGACCGGCGCCGCGATCTCGCCCAGGGCGATCAGCGTGTCTTCCTCGGTGGCCTCGTACGAGCCCTTACCATCCTTGAGGCGAGCGTTCAGCGTCGTCGCGCGATCGAAGGTCAGCCAGTAGCGCACCGTCTGCTTGCCTGGCGCCGAGACCTCAACAAGCTCGACGATGTCGTTCGGCGTCACCTGCATCGTCGCCGGCGTCGTCATCACGCGGCGGCGAAACGTCACGCGCGCGCCGGGGACGTTCGCGTCGAGCACGATCGCGACCTTCTCCGCGGGCGCCGCCTTCGTGGGCTCGACGGGCGGCGGGGTCATCTGCTGCGTCGACATCGCGGGCTGGGCCGGCGGCTGCGCGGGCGCCTGCGAGACCTGGTCCGAGCTCCCGCCGCGCATACCGACGACGAGACCGCCCGCGCCGACGGCCAGACCGAGGGCGGCGAAGCCGTACATCATCCACGGCTTCCTGGCCGGGGGCGCCGGCGGCAGGCCGACCGCGCCCATCATCGTATCGAGGCGCGTGCCTGGATACGGCGTCGTCGCGCCCATCACCGGGCGCGGGATCGTCGAGCTGTAGCGGGCCACGTCCGTCTCGGAGACGGCGGCGATCGGACGGCTGCGCCGACGCGGGTGCTCGCCCTGCGTCGTGAACGCGTCGAGCGCGGCTTCGACGTCCATCATCGTCGCGTAGCGGTCGCTCGGGTTCTTCGCGAGCAGGCGCGTCATGATCATGTCGGCGAGGGCATGCGGCACCTCGGGACGACCGAGCGGCGCGGGCGCCTCGGAGACGATCCGCTCCATCAACTGCTGCGGATCCTCGCCCGCGGTGAACGGGCGCCGCGCGGCGAGCATCTCGTACAGGATGACGCCGAGGGCATAGATGTCGGCCCGCTTGTCCACATTGTCGGGCGCAGTGATCTGCTCGGGGGCCATGAACTCCGGCGTGCCCATCACCACGCCGCGCTCGTTGTCGTCCGCCTGCATGAAGCGCGAGATCCCGAAGTCGAGGACCTTCACGTGATCGAGCGCGTCGTCCTTGTCGGTGAGGAAGACGTTGTCGCTCTTCAGGTCGCGGTGAACGATGCCCGCGTTGTGCGCGGCATGCAGCGCTGATGCAATTTGTTGCGCCACGCGAACCGCACGACGAACCGGCATCCCCCCGACGCGATAAATTTCATCAGTCAGCAGCGAGCCCTCGAGGTACTCGAAGACGATGTACGGCACGTGGTCATGGGTGAAGCCCATGTCCGTCGACTCGACGATGTTCGGGTGCCCGAGGGTGCCGGCCGCACGCGCCTCGTTCATGAAGCGATCGATCACGGTGTCGTCCGTCGCGAGGTCAGCGTGGAGCAGCTTGATCGCAACCCGGCGCTTGATCAGCGCGTGCTCGGCGAGAAACACCGTGCCCATGCCGCCTTCGCCCAGCGTGCTGAGGATCCGATACCGGCCCTCGACCACGTCACCGGCCTTAACACTCGAGGCGCGAGAGCTCGTAGATCCCACCATAACGTCCATGATGAGAGGTCCGCGCAGACCCCCGCAACGACGATGAAGTGGATTCCAACTGTGTCTTTTCGCCGACCTGCGCGACGATGTACGTCGGATGACGACGAAGGGAAATCCGTTCGCCAAGCTCGACGCGCTGCGTGACTCGCTCCCGAAAGGGCCCGACGCGCCGACGGCGCCAACCGCGGTTCCGATCGCGCCAAAGGGACCGGCGCGGGCCGTCGTTCGCCTCGAACGGAAGGGACGTGGGGGCAAGGAAGCGACCATCATCGAGAAGCTCGAGCTCAAGCCGAAGGAGCTCGAGGCCTGGCTGAAGGCGCTCAAGCAAGCGCTCGGCTGTGGTGGGGTGATCGAGGGCGACACGATCGTCCTCCAGGGTGATCTGCGCCCCCGGATCGCCGACGTCCTGACGAAGCGTGGGGTGGCCAAGGTCACCATCGGGACCTAGGCGCCGGGACCATGCCCACGCCCGTACGCGGATAGTCGACCAGCCGGTGCGACCCGGATCGGGGTCTCCTGTCCGGCTGATCCGCTAGTCGATCCAGGGATTCAACGCGTTGCGTCGTGTGTCCGGGGGCTGACTTACCTCGACCACCCACCTGGCAGGGACCTTGCTGAAGGAGGGGGCAGCCATGCGGAACCTCCTTTTCACGACGGGTCTTGTACTTGCGGTTGGTGCGTGTACGGAGGGTGCTGCCGCCCTCAAGGATCCCCCGGTCCTCCGCGTGACCTCCCCCACCCGCAGCATGGTCCAGTCCGGCACGGGCCAGATCACCGTGACCGGCGTCGTCACCCCGAACGCGGATGGCGACCTGGTGGAGAAGGTCCTGGTCAACGACGTCCAGGCGACGGTGGATGCCGAGGGGAACTTCTCGGCCATCATCTCCGTGGTTCCCGGAGCCACCCTCATCCAGACCGTCGCGCGCGACGCGAAGGGTGGCGAGGCGCGGGACGTCCGTGCGGTCCAGGCCGGCGAGCTCCGCGCCGCGGGTTCGAACATCGACAACGCGATGGCCGTCGCCATCTCGGCCGACAGCTTCTCCAAGATCGCCGCCGCGGGCGGCCCCATCGTGAAGGGCATGGACTTCGGCGCCATGCTCGCCCCGCTGAACCCGATGGTTCGCAAGGGTGACGAGGCCGGCCCCGACTGCCTCTACGGCCACCTCTCGATCCTCGACGTGAACATGTCGGACTTCGACTTCACGCTCATCCCCGTCGACGGAGGCCTCGAGCTTCGCGCCGAGATCCAGGGCCTCGACGTCCCCGGTCACGCCGCCTACGCCGTGGCCTGCGCCGACGGCAGCAACGACATCCGCGTCCTCGCCGATCGCGTCGTCGTCGGCGGCACGCTCCTCGTCAGCCCGAAGGACTCGGGCGGCTTCGAGACCACGCTCGTGTCGCCGAACGTCGAGATCAACGGCCTCGACATCCAGGCGTCGGGCCTCCCCGGCGACATCCTGAACCTCCTCAACATCGAGAGCTCGATCGAGGGCGTCCTCGCGAAGGGCGCCGAGATGGCGATGGCGCCGATGCTGAACTCGGCGATGGGCGCGCTCGCCGGCCCCAAGACGCTGCCGATCCTCGGCAAGAACCTCACCGTCGAGGTCTCGCCCTCCGAGATCACGTTCGACGTCACCGGGGGCCTCGTCGTCATGAACGGCTCCATGCTCATGGAGGGCGCCGAGTCCGCGAAGTTCGTCTACACCGACAACGGTCGCCCCGACCTCGACTTCTCGCAGGGCTTCCAGCTCGGCCTCGCCGACGACCTCATCAACGAGATGCTCGCCGAGGCGCACGCCGTCGGTATGCTGAACCTCACCGTGCCGCAGCACGGCGGCCCGTTCGACAACGTCGCGATCGCGATGACGCTGCCGCCGATGATCAGCGCCGACCCGACCGACGGCAAGCTGCGCGTCATCCTCGGCGACATGGCCGCCACGTTCATGAACCACGGTGAGGCCGTCGCGAAGGCGTCCATCAACGCGAAGATGGACGTCAAGATCGTCCCCACGGAGACCGGCTCGGGCATCTCGGTGCAGCTCGGCGAGCCCGAGATCTTCGTCAACGTGCTCGACGACATCGAGAACACGACGCGCCTCCCGAACGATGTCATCGAGGCGGCCGTGCCCGCCGGCATCGCGAGCCAGATCAACGCGATGAGCGGTCTCCTCCGCGCCGTGCCGATGCCGGCCATCGCGGGTCTCCAGATGATCAACCTCTCCGTCGGCTCGGACCAGGGCTACGTGATGGTCGAAGGCGCCTTCCGCTGAAACTTGCCCGCGCCGATGGGCGCTTGGGACAATTTTGCGGATGAGCTTTGCGGACCCTCGCCGCTCCACCCCGCGGATCCAGATTGCCGGCCTCTGCACGCTCGTCTCCGACGATGCTCTGAGGCCGGCCACCGTTTCGGACCTGTCCTGCTACGGGCTCAAGATGAAGGTGCCGTTCGACGCGACCGACACGCGCCGCCGCCTGCAACTCGAGATCGAGCTCCCCGGCACCGACGAGCTGATGTGGGCCCTCGCCCATGTCACCCACGCGCGCCTCACGCCGATGGGCGGGACCCACCCGGACGGGCAGCCGCGCTTCTGGGCCCACGTCGGCCTCGAGATCGCCGCCGGCTCGCGTCGCGATCGTCGAACGCTGCGGGACTATGTGTTGTCGTCGCACGAGACGACACTTCTCTGTGCCTAGCGCTACAACAGCGCCATGCAGATCGATGTCTGGTCCGATGTCGTGTGCCCGTGGTGCTACATCGGCAAGCGACGGCTCGAGACCGCGCTCGCCGGCGCGGGCGAGCGCATCTCGGTCCACTGGCACGCCTTCGAGCTCGACCCGTCGACGCCCGCCGGCAGTGACGTGAACATCGTCGAGCACCTCGCGCAGAAGTACCGGAAGAGCCCCGCCGAGGCGAAGCAGATGGTCGAGCGCACCGCCGCGGTCGCCGCCGCCGACGGCATCGAGATGCACTTCGACCGCGTGAAGCGCGTGAACACGTTCGACGCGCACCGCGTGATCCAGCACGCCCAGCTCCAGGGCCATGGCAGCGCGATGACCGAGCGCCTCATGCGGGCGCACTTCACCGACGGCGTGGCCATCAGCGACCCGAAGATCCTGGCCGAGCTCGCTTCCGAGGTCGGCGTGAAGGGCGTCACCGAGCTCCTCGCCACCAAGCACCTCACCGACGAGGTCCGCGGTGACGAGGCGCTCGCGAAGGAGATCGGCATCAGCGGCGTCCCCTTCTTTGTCTTCGGCCAGAAGATCGCGGTCAGCGGTGCCCAGCCGATCGACGTGCTCCAGGGCGCGATGGCCAAGGCCGTCGAGCTCGGAACTGCCTAGGTGTGGCTGATCTTCGTCGCCGTCGGCTTCGTCCTCCTCTTCGCCGGCGGGTTCTACGTCCGCCGTCGCGTCACGCAGGCGCTGACGGAGATCGGCGTTAGCCCGCGCGGCGTCAAGCTCTTCCGCTGGGCCGCCCTCTGGTTCCTCTACTTCTTTCCGGTCGCGATCCTCGTGGCGGTGATCATCGCGATCCTCGTCGGCGCCGAGCAGCTACCTCGCTTCGAAGGCCCGATCCTGTCCCGTCTCTTCGGCGTGCCGTTCCTGTGGGCCATGCTGGTGATGGTCCAGTCCCTGCCTTGGCTCATCGCGATCGATGTCGCGCACCGCTTCGTGAAGAAGCCCCGCTGGCGCGCCATTGGCATCCTGCTCGTCGTCGGGGCGTTCGCGATCTACACGCCGGCGCGCATCCTCTGGGAGCACGGCGAGGTCCGGCTGCGGCACCACGCGCTCGGCACGGGGAGCGAGCCCTTCCGGATCGCGGTGATCGCCGATCTGCAGCAAGACGCCTTCACCGATCAGGACACCGCGAACACGATCGTCGCCCGCCTGAACGCCGAGCATCCCGATGTCGTGCTCTCGGGCGGCGACTGGATCAACAGCGGCCCCGACTACATCGCCGCCGCGGGCGCCACCGCCGGCACGCTGAAGAGCCGCCTCGGTACCTTCACCGTGCGCGGCGACCACGAGCACTTCGCGTACATCGATCGCCACCGCAGCGTCGCCGAGGTCGAGGCCGCCATGACCACGCACGGCGTCGCGATGCTGAACAACGAACTCCGCTGGTTCGATCACGCGGGCAAGCGCATCGGCGTCCTCTTCCTCAACTACAACTACATCACCCGGACGCCCGCCGTGCCGGTCGCGGCGCTCCTCTCCCAGCTCGCACGCGCCGACTACGCGATCCTCGTGACGCATCAGTTCGATGCGCCGCTCGCCGCGCTGGTGAAGGACAAGGTTGACCTCGTCCTCGGGGCTCACACCCACGGCGGCCAGGTGAACCCCGTCGTCGGCCTCTTCCACGTGCGCCTCGCGCGTCTCGAGACCACGCACATCGATGGCCGCTACCAGCTCTCGCCCCGCACCACTGTCATCGTCACGGCCGGCATCGGCACGTCGATTATTCCCGTTCGTTACGCGTCACCGGGCTCGATCGAGATCGTCGACGTGAATCTGTAGGGCGGCGGTGTCACGCTTCCCGGGCATGCGGCCCGTCTCCGATCGTCGTCACGCTGCCGGCGTAACGGAGCGCTTGCGCAGCAGCGGATACGCGACGACGGCGCCGAGGATGATCGCGACACCGAGGTAGAAGCGGCTGCTGAGCTCGAGGTGCTCGTCGAGGAAGGCGCCGGCGATGAGGATCGCGTAGACGGGCTCGAGGTTCACGGCGAGCTGCGCGTTGAAGGCGGTCAGCTTGCGGAGGGCGACGAGCGAGAGCGTGAACGGGATGATCGTGCAGGCGACGGCGAGGATGACGAGCAGCACGCTGTCGTGCAGGTCGGGCAGCACGAACGCGGAGCCGGCGTGAGGCAGGAGCGGGGCCAGGAGCGTCAGCACCACGGTGCCCGCACCGAGCTCGAGGGCGGTGACGGCCAGCGGGTCGGCGCGGTCGACGAAGCGCTTGTTGATGGCGGAGAAGACGGCGACGAGGGCGGCGGAGAGCGCGCCGACGGCGACACCGAGGTGCATGCCCGCGGGGATGCCGCCGACCACGAGGACGACCCCGGGGACGGCGCCGATGCCGATGACGAGCTCCTTGGCGTCGAAGCGGCGGCGCGCGATCACGGGCTCGACGATGGCGAGGAAGACCGGCCCGAGGGCGATGCAGGTGGCGCCGACCGAGGCGTTCGAGAGCTTGATCGACGCGTAGAACGTCAGCCAGTGGAGGCCGACCACGCCGCCGGCAAGCGCATAGGTCCAGCGCAGCGTGCTCGGCATCGCGCGGATCGAGCGCCACACGCGCGGGAGGAGCGCGAGCAGCACGGTCACGATCAGCATGCGCCACCACACGAGGGCGGTGGCGGGGAGCGTGATGAGCTTCCCGAGGATCGCCGTGAAGCCCCAGAGGACAACACAGAAGTGAATGAGGAGTTGCGCGTTCACGGGGTCCGCGCGCGGGCGAGTCGCTTCACCGCGATTCGTAGACCGCGCGCGCCGGCAGCTCGAACGCGGTGAGGAAGCCGCCCTTGCCGCACGCCGTATCGAGTCCGACACACGCCGGGCCGGCCCACAGATCCGTCGGGTCGTCGGGCGTGTACGTCGAGAGCTCGTTCGGGAGCGTGCGCGTGGTCGTATGACCGAAGACGACGAGCTTGCCGCGGTAGTTCTCGAAGAAGTCCTTGTCGCGCAGCCAGAGCAGCGCGCGCGGCGGATGCACGTCGCGGGGATGCGGGAACGTCTCGCCCATGCGCTTGATGCCGGCGTGCACGTAGATCGCGTGGTCGTCCTCGTAGAACCACTCGAGCCCCGCGAACCACTCGGCGTCGTCCTCGGGAAGGAACGAACCATCGAGCATCGCCATCAGCTCGTCCGACGACGGCAGTTCTTCTTCGTCCGGGTACTTGCCCCCGGTGTAGGAGCGGAGGCACTCGAGGCAGCCGTTGCCGCGGGGCATCACGAACTCGGGCCAGGGCTTGCCGGCGCGGATCTGGACCCAGGCGTCCTCGTGATTCCCGCGGAGGCACACGACCTTGGCCGGGCTCTTGGCCTCGACCTCCCGCACCCGCTTGACCACCCCCGCGCTGTCGGGGCCGCGATCGACGTAATCGCCCAGAAAGACGAGGGTGTCGTCCTTGGTCAGCTCCGGGAGTCGATGCAGCAGGATGTCCAGCTGCTCGAGATCGCCATGGATATCGCCGATGGCAAACGTCCGGGAAGACACGGTCCGAGGATATCCCGGGCTGTTGGAACCGGCCACGCCCCGGGGCGGCGACCGCGACATGGATGTCGGATCCAGCCACGAATCTGCCGAGTGGTGCCTGCGAGATCATCTACTTGGCGTGGCACGAACCGTGGAAGAATGAAGCCCATGATGCCGCGCCACGTTCTCGCTGCCGGGTTCCTCCTCGCTGCCACCGCCTCGGTCGCCCAGGCGCAGGCCCCCGGAGAGGTCCTCGTCGCGCCCCCTGCCCCCGTCGCGCAGCCGGCATACGTGGTGGTCCCGGCGCCGCAGCAGGTCGATCCGATGCGTCACCGCATCTCGGTCGGTCTCAACATGGGCGGCCTGAACCTCGGTGAGTCCGGCAGCGAGTTCAGCGTCGCCGAGCTGGCGATCCGCTACCGCCTGAGCCGCCGCATCGAGCTCGAGCTCTCCTCGTTCGGTGGTGTGCAGACCACCGGCGACGACTACTACTATGACGATAACTACGATGCGACCGGCTCCCTCGCGATCGGCGCCCGCTACCGCTTCCTCCCCGAGCGCAAGCTGAACTGGTACGCGTCGGCCGCCATCGGTGGCGCGATCGTCGCTCCCCACAACTCTGACGAAGAGACGCTGGCGAATTCGCAGCGCGGCCTCTTCATGCTCGGCATCGGCGGTGAGTGGCGCTTCCGTCCACACTGGGCGCTCCAGGCCGAGGCGCGCCTCGTCTCGCTCTCGCCCCTCGGGACGGAAAACGAAGTGTACCCACCGCCGGGCCAGCCGTACCCGGATACCGCGCGCGTCAACGGTGACGGCATCGGCGGCGGCATGTTCACGCTCGGTCTGTCGATCTATCTCTAGGCCGGACACGGCCGGACAAGGCGCGCCGCGGCCCCCTCGCGATGAGCGGCCTAGTTGTCGACGGTCGCCTGCACGGCGAGTTCGACCACGCGCCCGAAGCGCGCCCGTACGTCGTCATCGAACGCCGTCGTGTACGGCAGGTGGATGAAGCCACCGCGGCCGCCACGCGGCGCCATCGTGCCGATGTTCGAGAACATGACGTTGTTGCAGATGTAGCGGCCAGGATCCGTCGAGAAGCGCGGTGACTCGCCGGCGTCCTCGAGAGCGGCGGCGATCGCATCGAGCGGCAAAAGCGTGGAGCGCTCGGCGTCGGCGCCCGGCTCGATCGGCTGCGCGGCGCGGATGATGCCGCGGTTGTCGGGGACGCCGCCGCTGATCTCGCCGGTGTCCTGCAGGTTGTAGGCGGTCTGCTCGAGGGCGATCGCACCGCCGCCCTGGCCGAAGGAGATGACGGCGGCGGGGGCGCAGCGGTCGATGATCTCGGCGATCGCCGACGCCGCCCGGTCATACTCGACGGGCAACACGACCCGCATCACCTGCGCCCCCCGGAGCACGGCGGGATTCATCGCCGTGACCGCGACGGCCGAGACGTTGTCGTGCCAGCCATTCGCGGGGAACGGCTGGAAGCCGGTCACGAGGACCTTCATGCCGTCGGCATCGCCCTCGTAGTGGCAGGCCGCGGGGGCGCGGCGAAGCTGGATGCGCGCCGGATCCCCCGCGCCAGTCGCGTGCAGCTCGGTGATGTCGGCGCGGTCGCCGAGGAGCGCGAGAACGGGCACGCTGATCAGGCGACGCAGCTCCGTATCGGTGGTCGTGGCGGTGCCGGCGCCCTGGAGCTCGCGCAGGCGCGGCAGGAGATCGAGGTCGCCAGCGCGGAGCGAATCGAGCGACCGGTTCAGCGGGAGCTCGAACGTCACGAGGTCGTCATCGGCAAACGTCCCCGAGCCGGGCGCGATCGCGAGCCCGAGCTTGCTCGGGAACACCTCGACGTAATCGAGCTCGACCGCACCCTGCACCTCCACGCGCGCGGCCGTCCCGAAGGGCATCGCCACCGCGAGATCGATCCACTCGTCGACCGCGCGCACGCGGTCCGCGGTCAGCGTCTCGCTCGCCACCGTCTCGCCATCGTCGTCGATGAAGCGCACCGTCGCGATGTCCCCCGTCGTCGCCGAGACCTTCACGCGCGCATTCGCCATCAGGGGGCCGCGCTGCGAGTTCGCGGGCAGGTCGAAGGAGCATGTGGTCTCGCACGTGCCCTCGTGGTCGAAGACCTTCGCGTTCAGTGGGTGCCCCGCGCTGTCGTACTTGCCGTCGAGGAAGTCCTGGAACATGCCCTCGTTCGGCGACTCCGCGGGCTCGGCCTCGGGAGCGGCGGTACAGGCCCCGAGGAGCAGGCTGGTCATCACGGCGACGCGCACACCCCCCGTACAGCAGGCGATGTGCCACCTCCCGTCGGCAGCGGGCCTCACAGAGACAACGACTTGCGCGCGCCGCCCTGGCTACTCGCCTAGCCGCTAGAGCTTCTTCAGCCACTGCGCGACGACCGGTCCGAGCCGGGCCCGCTGCGAGATGCACTGGTCCATGCCCTCGAGGACCTGCGCGATGACAGGAGTGGCGCCGGGCAACGTCGCGAACGTCGCCTTGATCTCGGCCTCCGCCGTGGCGCGGTGTTCGGCGCGACACGGTCGCGTCCAGATCAGGCCCAGCGTCGCGAACGGGGTCGCGGTCGTGGTGGTGGGCGCCCGCTGCAGGATCTCCGCGACGTGCTCGCGATAGAAGGCGTGTGCGACCTCCTGCGTCTCGGGAGTCGACATGCTCTGTCCGAGATCGAAGGACTCGCGGATGTCGAGCGTGGGGTCGAGCACGAGGCCCAGCGCCTGCTTCGCCCGCACCGGATCGCGCACGCGGACCACCGCATTCATCATCTCCTCGCGCAACGCTCGGTCGGGCTCCGTCGGGACCTCCGCGAGCACCTTCGCGAAGAGCGCCGGATCGTGGTCGACGGCGATCTGCAGGATCAGGCCCCGCATCGCCTGCGGCAGCTCGCGCCACTTCTTCGCGAGCTTCGTCGCCTGCGCGACCAGCTTGGGCTCGCGGCCGCCCCACGCCACCACGCCGACGAGCTTGTTCCGCATCTCCTCGTCATCGTAAGTGTCGCCCGCCTTCGGCAGGAGCCCGACCGCCGCCGCCGCCTTGCCATAGGTGGTGCGGAGGTACCGCTCGTACGTCGGCTGCAGCGACGGCGGCACGAACGCCGCGAAGGCGGTCGGCTGGGTCGCGAGCGGCAGCGTGTACCGATCGGGCTTCGACAACAGCTTCGGCACCAGGGACAGCGCCGTGCCGAACGCGAGCGTGCCGTCGAGCGCGCCGGCGTTGAGATCGAAGGCCACCGCGCGCCGCTCGGCCACGGTCAGCTTGGGCCAGGCTTGGTCGCGCAGGGCCGCCGCCGCTTGCTCGGTGTACGCGACGCGGAAGTACCCGGCCCCATCCGCGTTCGGCATCACCCACGCCGGGCAGGCCTTCGCCGGCAACTCGACGACGGCCTCGGCCGTGTCGATCACGGTGCACGTCGTCGCCCGCTGACCATCCTGGTCGTACGCGATGCAGACCGGGATCACCCACGGTGTGGTCTGCGCGGGCGGCGGGGAGCCCGGCGCGACGTAGCGCCGCTGCGCGATCGCGAGCTTCGCCTTCGAGCTCGTGCAGTCGAGCGTGGTCGTGAGCTGCGGCGCGCCCGACTGATCGAGGAAGGACGCGAACGCCACTGTCAGGTCCTTGCCCGTCACCTGGCTGATGGCGCCGACGAAGTCCTGCGCCGTCGCATTGCCGAACGCGTGCTCGGCCAGGTACGCGCGCACCCCCTGCTGGAATGCATCGCGGCCCACGTATGCCTCGAGCATCGAGAGTACCGCCGAGCCCTTGCTATAGACGATGTAGTCGAAGGCCAGCGTGATGTCGTCGTTCTGCTCGACGGGCTGGCGGATCTTGCGCGCCGATACGATCGCGTCCTGACCGAGCGCCCCGGCGCGAATGCGCTCGGGCTCTCCGGCCACGTTCCATGACTTGTCGAACGCGCTCACGACCTTCTCCTGCGCCCACGTCGCGAAGGACTCGTTGAGCCAGATGTCGTCCCACCACACGGGCGTGACGAGATCGCCGTACCACTGGTGCGCGATCTCGTGCGCGGCCGTCTGCACCCAGTCGTACTTCTTGTCGAGCGACCCCTGCGCGGGATCGATGAGCATCACGCTCTCCGTGTACGTGATGAGGCCCGCGTTCTCCATCGCGCCGAAGCCGATGGTGATCGGGATGGTCAACATGTCGAGCTTCTCGAACGGATACGGCGTGCCGAACCACTCCTCGGCCGCGTCGACGATCTTGGCGGACGTCTCCACCGCATACGCGGCCTCGCGTGCCCGGCCCTTCAACGTCACGACGCGCACCGGCACGCCGCGCTTCGTCGCCCCCGCGGGGACGATGTCGAAGGGTCCGACACCGAACGCGATCAAGTAGCTCGGCAGCGGCTTGGTCGGCGCGAACGTCACGCGCCGGATGCCGCTCATCTGGAGCTCGTCGGCGACGGGCGTGTTCGCGACCGCCTCCAGCGTCACCGGCACGTCGAGCGTGAGCTGCCACGGCACCTTCGTGTCGGGCTCGTCGACGCACGGGAACACGCGCCGCGCGTACATCGCCTCGAGCTGCGTGTACACGTACGACTCGCCTGCGACCGTCTGCTTGAACGCGCCGACCGTGTTCACCAGATCGTACGCGCCGCGGTACGCGATGCTGATCGTGACCGGCCCTGGCTCGAGGGGCGTGGCCGTGCGCAGCAGGATCGTGTCGCCGGTCGTGCCGGCCGTCACCTCCATCGGTGCGCCGTCGACCGCCGCCGACTCGATCACCAGCTCCTCCGCGTGCAGCCAGATGCCCGACGAGCGCTCGCTCACCGTGCCCGCGATCTGCATCACGCCCGTGAAGTCCGCCACCTTCGGATTGATCGCGAGCCGCACCGCGTACTTCGTGGGTACGAAGTTCTTGGGCAGGCGCATCCCGGGCTGGGGCGGTACCAGGCCCGGCTCGGGCGCGGCGCGAACGTCGGTGATTATTCCCGGCGGAGCGGGAACCGTGACCGCAGGCTTCGACGGCCCGCACGCCGCCACGATCACGAGAATCAACGCGCGCCGTGTAACCGCCACGCCCGAACCTTACACGGTGGGGTTGTATGGCGGCACGACTCCCTCTCGCGTTCCTCGTCGGACTTTCGCTGATCGGCGGGGCGACACCGGCCCGGGCACAGGTCGCAGGGGACCTCCCGCTCGACCCGTTCCGGCCGGCGATGGATTCGCGTGGCTACCTCACGATCAACGCCTCCGATCTCCTGGGCCACGGCGAGGTCAGCTTCGGCCTCGGCTCCCTCTCCTGGGGTCACCGCCTCCTCGACTTCGAGATGGGTGACAACACGTACTCCGTCGACAACATCATCACGGCGACGCTCATCGCCGCCGTCGGCGTGAAGCTCGGGCCCGCCGCCTTCGAGCTCGGCGTCTCCGCGCCCATCGCGATCATGAACGGCGACCGCGGCCCCGACTCGCCGGGCCCGACGAGCAGCCCGAACGATGACCTGAGCTACCAGCTCGACGGTCAGGGCTTCGGCAACGTCGGCCTGCACCTGAAGACGCGCTTCCTGTCGACGAGTCGCCCGCCGCACGTCGGGGTCGGCCTCATCGCCAGCGTCTACCTGCCGACCGCCACCAAGGAGCGCTTCCTCGGGGACGGCGGGCTCACCCCGCAGCTCATCGGCATCGTCGACAAGGAGTTTGGCCGCGGCGGCCGCTTCCGCATCGCGCTCAACGGCGGCGTTCGCTTTCGCTCCACCGCGAGCTTCACCGACACGGGCGAGGGGGGCGCGCCCCCGACGGGGGGCATGGTCCAGGCGTCCGCGGAGCTGCCCATCGGCCTCGGCATGGCCTTCGCCATCAAGCCCCGGAAGATCGATCTCGTCGCCGAGGTCTTCGGCGCCATCCCGCTCGGCGATCACGAGAACTACCAGCCGCTCGAAGCCATC
>LNFM01002376.1_pt1 | contig 39642 bp, 40 predicted proteins | sample 596031 | NCBI WGS metagenome assembly LNFM01 (sample SAMN04254537, study PRJNA301005) | activated carbon metagenome | isolation source: dual media filters at the Ann Arbor, Michigan drinking water treatment plant | place: USA: Ann Arbor | reverse complement strand
GTGACTACTGGCGCCACCTCCGAACGACGCGCTGAACCAGGCTTCGCCACACCGTCAAGCCATCATCGCCGTGGGATCCAGACGACGGTTACGGACGTGCCGCTCGAATAGATGCCGCTTTCACGCAGCATTTCGACGATGATGATGTTGTCTGACATGCACGTATTTAGCCAGACAACAAAAAGGGGAGGCATTGCTGCCTCCCCCGCTTTGTTTAGTCGGCTTGGACCTTAGAGGGTCCAACCATTCGAAGCACCCACGCCAACGCTCTCCGGGTGACGGTAGCCGATGTCGAGGAACTGCACGAGGCGGAACACGGTGGCATTCTGGGCGAACGCGTTACCGGCTTCCGTGCTCATGTCGACCGCGACGATGCCTTCATCGGCAACGATGATGTCAGCCGCATCGGCGAAATACTGGCGGGAGCCAGCGGTGCCGGATACGACGATGCTCGCGATGTTCGTCGCGTGCTGAGTGCTCTTGAACACCGGATAGCCGAGTAGGGTCGGGTTCTCAGAGTCGAGCGTCAGGGCAAACGGAAAACCGCCAGCACTGTCGCGCAGACGAGCGAGGTAGTGCAGGTTCGCGGGGTTCATGGTCCAGAACGGTGCGATCATGCGGCTGTTGCCTGCCTCGACCGTGCCGACGATCTTGCGCAGGTAGGCCATCGCGCCATCCAGCGCAGTGGCGCCAGTCGCGACAAGACCATCCACCGTGTTGGGGGCGATGGTCGGACGGGTCGACAGCGTGAACATGCCCAGCGGAACGCCACCCGTGCCAGACCCGGCGAAGAACGCCAGATCCTGCGCGCGTGCGGCAGACTCAAGCATGTCATTCATCAGCAGTGCTTCGAGAGCAATCGGCGAACGGGAAATCAGTTCGTTGGAAGCCTGCACGAAGGAGGTGCTCTTCTTCGAGGTCAGGTTGACCGCGTCGAAGGACGGGTCAGATGCGGTGATCGCGGTATTTTCCGCCGGACCCCAATTGGTGGTCGCCGTGCCGGTCAGGCGCGGGATCGACAGGTTGCCGTTCGGCAGGTCGACCTTCATGGCGTTGATCTTGCGCAGGACGGTGCGGGAACGCAGCAGCTCAATCCAGTCGGCGGAGAAGGCCACAGGAACCAGCGTCTGGCCGGTCGTTGCGCCGGTCGTGGCCAGAGCCTTCTGCACGGCGGTCGCGATCTCGTGGTCGCCGGTCATCTCAGCGATGTCCTTGACCGCACGATCTCCACCAACCTGCTTGGCGCGGAGCATGCCAGCGACGTAGCGGGTGAAGGCCATGCCCTTGGCGCGTTCGAAATGGCGCTTCGGCTGGGCGTAGACGCTCTTCGCCACGAACTGGCGAGCCGACTTGTCCTCGGTCTCATCGTCGTCGACGGAAGCGGTGGATGCAGCAGCGGCGGCATCGGCATCTTCGAGACGGGCAATGCGCGCATCGAGAGCAGAGATGGAGGTCTTCAGGGCCTCGAACGCATCGACGTCAGCCTGCGGCAGAGATTCGTCGCCGAGATCGGCTTCCTTTGCAGTGATAGCCGTCATGTTCGCCACAAGTGCGGCGCGCTTCCGGCGAAGTTCAGCGATAGTCATGAGCACAATTGTTCCGTGTAAGGAGTTACACGGCTATTTAGTCAGCGAGATTACCGTCACTGTCCGCGCACGACGGTCGCGTGCGATAGTGCTCGCAGCTGCGTCTTTGGTCGTTGCTTCTGGTGCAGCGCGGACTTGCTCAACTGCCATCGCGTCTGGCGTCAGCAATGCTTCCGGGTTTGATGGGATCGCAACCACGCTGATCTCCAGAAGCTCCTGTGACGAGAAGTCCACGCCAAGCTCGCGGTCCGCGGAGAGGTCCGCATCAATCGGCTTGAAGCCGACGCTGGTCGCGCAGAGGTATCCGTCGCGGCACATGCGATAGACCGCCTCCGCCATCTCACCCACAACGGGCATGTCGGCAGGGACAAACTCGACGACCGCGATCAAGCGTGACCCATCGTTTTCGAGCTTGATGCATCGGCCAATTGGCAGGCTGTGCTGATCATGACCCCAGAGGACTACCGGGTTGGCCTCGTAATTCGCAGTCTGCCAACCGCCCACCGCGACCGTGTCGCCGTCGCGATCAACTGCTGCGGTGCTAACCACGAACCGCATGGTGCGCGGTTCTGTGGCGGCTGTGGGTGCCTCAGCGATGGTCTTGGTGAGCTTGGTGCTGGGACGTTCGCCACGCTTCAGCGCGGCCTTGTAGCGGGCTAGATCACTCACTCTTGGTTGTCCGGGATGCCGTTGTTGTCGGCATCGCTCTCGGTCATCGTCGAGACGCGATACTCATCGCCACCAGCACGCGGCGGCAGACCTTCGCGAGCGCGGCATTCATTGACGGACAGGAGACCCATCGTGGTCGCCTTCTCGTAGACACCAAAGCGCGTCGCGATGTCGGCTCGCGTCAGAGCGTCGCTGTCGAAGTGCAAGCGGTATCCGTCGCGCTCGTTCGAGAAGAGCAGCACACGCGCAAGCTCCTCCTCGATCCTGCGGGTGATCGGGAGAAGCGTGTCGACGACGTAGTTTGAGTTTTCGGCTTCGATGTTCGCGTAGTGCGCGTTATCGAGAGACGCCAACTTCGACGGCGGGATGCGGAAGATCCGCGCGATCTCCAAGACCGAGAAGCCGCGAGATTCGATGAACTGGCTCTCCTCGGCATTGAGCGCGAGCTTCTCATATTTCAAGCCGTGCTCAAGGATGGCGAGCTTGTGCGAATTGCCCACGCCCGCGTATGCGGCCTTCCAGCTGTCCGCGACACGCTGCGCCGCACCGTCGGGGAGCGTGCCATCGGTCGTGAGGACGCCACCGAGGGACGTTCCGTTTCCGAAGATGCGTGCCGCGTAGACCTGAACCGCGCTGGCCACGCCGAAGGCTTCCGCCGCGATGGCGATGGGGCTGTAGCCGATCACCCCGGAACCGAGGTGAAAATTGCGGACATGAAACATGTCTTCACGTCGGACCACGACGGTCTCATTGTCACCGATCAGCGGATGCGTGATGCGATACAAGACCCGGCCGTCTGCGTAGACCTCGGGGTGGCAGTGATCGGGACTGACGGGGATCATCCCGGTCGGATTGCCTGCGCCATCTCGCGGGATGAACGCGTAGCCGTTGCCGCGCAGCGCGAGCTGAGAGGTGATTGTCGTCCAGAAGTCGAAGCTGTTGTGCCACTGGTTTGGGCGACGCAGGATGCGGTTCGCCGCGTGGCGGTTGTCGGTGATCCAAGCATCACCCTGCCTGCGCTGCGTGCTGACCGGCATCTTGGCGATGTCTTCGGAGAGTGCCCGGACGGCCGCATAGACCGCCGGGATCGCGAGCGCGCTCTGTGTCGTGATCGGGAGACCGGTGACGCTATAACCAGATCCGGAAGTCAGAACCGACGACGTCCAGCCGCCCGTGCCGGACGACTTCTGAACAGCGGGTGCTTGTGGTGAAATGAAGTTGGCGATGCGATGGAGGAAACTCATGCACGTATTTAGTCGTGCATGCTGGTCAACCGCGTCGGTCGCATGAAAACCTAGCCTTTAGCGTGATAATGTCCCTGATGATCTGAAACTCCTCAGGTATTCTGTCCTCTGGCTCGGAGTGATCTGCTCCCAAAACGGACAGTTCTGAAAGGTGATGTTCTCCGGTGTCCTGAGGCGACGACGTGCTTCGACAGCAGCTGCCTCAATCTCACCCCACACACCCATCTCCCTTGGACTAGCGAACAATACCTGCCAGACATGAGTCGGCGCCAGCACGTAAGTGGCGCCGCAAAATTCTGCCACTAAACGAGGCCGCAGCATTTTCCGCTCCTCAAAGATCGCAGAAAGCGCAGCAGCCGCCACGAGACCCATGAAGAAGAACGATATACGCCAGCCCGTTTCCGTGTATTTTGTCTCGAACAATGCTTGGTCCTCCCCTCCCGCATTTTTACCTGCGCTACGTCGTCGGGCAAGATGGTTAAATAACTAAAAGTCCACGGCTCGCGTATGGACTCACGACAGGCTTTTCCGGTGGATCCGCGACACACCGGCCAATGGCCATGATGAGCGCCATCGCCGCGTCAATCTTCGCCTCGGGCTTGGACTTCGCGCGCTTGGGATAAACATTGTCTCGCGCGTCGAGGTGCCCGACCACGTTTCCTAGACACCATGTCAGGACCGCGTTGCCATCGTGCGCGATGCGACCGGATCGGATCGCCGCGTCGAGTTCGAGCGTCGCGGGTGACAGGCTCATCGTGTTCATGCGGAACTCGATGACCGGGACGTTGTTCGTCGCCAGCCGCTGCGAGATGTAGGCTCCCTGCCAAGGGTCAAACGCCACCGACAGCACGTTGTGCTCCCGGCATAGATCGAGGATCTCGTCCTCAATGACCGCGAAGTCGGTCTCGTTGCCTTCGGTGACGGTCAGCATGTCGCGACGAGACCAGTCGGCATAGGACGCGATCCGGGACTCGTCATGCGCCTGACGGTTGATATAGGCGCGGGAGAAGGCGGTGTAGGTCAGGCTGCCATCCGGCTGCGTCTCCGGAAACACGATGCTCAGTGCGGCGAGGTCGGTTCGCGACGCAAGGTCGAGCGCAAGGTGACAATCTCGGCCGAGGAAGTCCTCCAGCCGCAGGGACGGATCACCGCGCGACCGCCACGTCGTAACTGAGAAGTAGGCGTTGTCCGCACCCACCCAGCGGTTCAGGTGCCGGGTGAAGACCGCCGCTTCGCGTGCCGGGCTGTTTTTTGCCTGCTTGAAGATGGAGCGAAGACCATCCGCCTGCACCGCCACACCCCATGACGGGTTCGCCTTGATCCATGTGCTTTCCAGCCATGGATCGTCATCCTCATCCGCGCAGTAGTGGAGCGCGAAGAAGCGGTCATCTTCGACCTCCTGCTCGACGATCTTCTGGCCGTAGTCCCAAAGCTGTTTGCCGATTCCCGCGTTGTCGGCGGTTGCCGTCGAGATGGTGATCAGCAATGGCTGGAGCCGCTTACCCATGGCGGTTCTGACGACGTCATACACCGCGCTCGACTTGTGAGACCCGATCTCGTCGAGGACCGCCAGATGAACGTTCAGGCCGTCCAACGCCTTGGCATCGGAGGAGATTGATTTGAACGATGACGCAGAGGCTGCTTGAGTGAGCGCATGGGCACCGACGTCGATCCCGAACTTCCGCCGGAACTGCGGCGACCGCTGCGCCATGTCACGCGCGGCATCCCAGACGATCTTTGCCTGATCGCGGGTGACGGCGGCGGCATAGACCTCGGCACCCCCCTCGCCTTCCACGAAGGCGGAGAACAGCGCCAGCGGGGCGACTACGGTGCTCTTGCCGTTCCCGCGTGGCACCCAGACGCTTGCCTGCTGGAACCGGCGGATGGTCGTGCCTCTGGCAACGAAGCCGAAGACGGCGCAGTAGAAATAGGATTGCCACGGCATGAGCCTCAGCGGCATTCCGGCAAGCGGTCCCTTGATGTTGCTGAGTAGCTCCGCGAGCTTGCAGGGACGTTCGGCCAGATCCCGCCGGAACTCCCATGGGCTGGTGCCCGCATCCGCCGCGTCGAGATCGCGCAGGAACCGTTCGCACGACAACCGCGCGAGCCTTCCGGTGACGATCCTGCCTGCGACTACATCCTCGGCATAAGCGATTGCCCGGTCGACGTGAGAGTTACAGGTCGGCGAACGGATCATCGTCGTCAGGGGTTGCGGAAGCAGACACGCGGTTCCGTGCTGCTGGCGTCAGGCCGAACTCGGCGAGCCACGCTCGCAGACGCTTATCAGCATCGCTCACGATCCCGACCTCGGGGCGAGCGCGATACATGGTGCCACCGGCCTTGGTGGTCGCCTCGTAGGATGGTCCGCCCGCATCCCGGATTGCGATGCGCGCTTCCACCAGATCGGCATAGGTTTCGCACAAAGATTCGACCGCCATGGCATCCGCGACCGTCAATACGCCGAGGCTGTCGAGCATCTTCACGACGGCGGTCCACTGCTTGCGTGCGCGCGGTGACAGGTGCTTCGGCGCAGACATCGTAGACGTGCGAACGGGTCTCGGTGCGGCGGTGTTCGCGCGGTCTGGTCGATAGGTGCCGTCGATCAGCTTGAGTTCGACCGGCTTTCGGTGGGCGGGCACGTTTTCCCCTTTTCCTTTTTGATCAGCCATCGCGAAAGTTTCGTGAAGGGTGCGGTGTCGAAACCCATTACTGGATCGAGTGTTTGGGTGCCGGTGGGGTGGTGCGGACGGTGTGCGGACGGAAGCTGCAAGCCACGTCTTGCCGGGCGTTAATATTTCGATCTATTTATCATCTGGAGAAGGGCGGTGTCGGGTATCGAGGATGAGCGTCAATTGGTGGGGCGCCGGTCTGCTCGTTGGTGCAATTGTGCTGCTGTGGAGGATAGAGAGTTCGCTTTCGCCAGAGGAACGCGCTGCACGGCTGCGGCGACGGGCTGAGTGGCTGCGGTATGAAGCTCGGAAGCGGGCGAGACGGGAAGCGCAGCTTCGTCGCAAGGATCGGCAGTAGCTGCATTTGCCAGTCGTCATCGCCGGGTCTTCCTGCGGACTGCGGCTTCTTCACGCATATGGCACGGATGGCAGATCGACCTGAGATTGGACCACTCCAGCCGCAGGGACGGATCGTCCTTGATTGCGACCTTGTGGTGGACCTCAGTGGCGACGGTGATAAGGCCCTCGGCCTCGCAGGCTATGCAGAGCGGGTTGGCTGCGATGAACTTGTTGCGCAGCCGCTTCCAGTCCGCGCCGTAGCCCCGCTCTTCGGCGGTCCCTCGCCAGCGGTCATACATCGAATGGCGCTCAGTGTCCTTGCGCTGGCGCCAACCTGCCGGGCGATGGACAGGCGGTCGTGATGGTCCTGACATGCGAGTATTTAGCGCGCGTTTAGGGCGGGCCGTTGCGAGACGGAAACACCACTGATAGCGTCACTGCGCAGGCTCGCTGCGGCAATACATGCTTGCACAGGAGGAAAGGTGGCAACATTGAATGGGCCCAGAGGGCCTTCGGTCCCAAAGGCGATAAGGAAGCCCAGCAACGCGGCGAAGTGGAATGCATTTTTATCTAATAACCCAGCCCCTTATACTGCGCTTTTCGCCAAAGGCCCAGCATTGGTGATGCCAAAAGGCACGACATTCCCCATGATTATTAGGGCCAGTGTTAAGCAGATCGTCACTGGCAATTGGGAAACGACGACCATCAGACATTTGAATGCCACGGCTGTTTTGATCGCGCTCGCCGATCAAGGTGATTTTAATATCCTAAAGCAACACTTTAATGGCAAGGCGTGGAATTCAGTCGTCGCAGGCTCAGTCGATGGCTTTTTTTCCGTGTTCACGTGACGGCTAGCGCAATTTTGGACTGCGGACACAGACGGTTCATAAAGCGCTAGAAGGCTATTTTACCGGGAGACGAAATTGTTCAATTTATTGGTGCAATGGTCGCCGTGGGATCCATCGCACGGGTCGGTATCTGTCGACCGCGTGTTCGAACACACCGATCCGCATGTCACTAGCCAGTTTTCCATTGGCGCCGTTGGAAAGCAGCCCGATCTTGAGAAGCTAGCGAAGCTGCCATGCATCTTCATGCTGGAAGGCAAGGAGGATCAGATTGCCCATGTCGGTCGTATCATCAGCCTTCGCGCTAACGGGAGGGAACTGGCCCTCGAATACGCTTTCGACCCAGACATCCCGCCACTGACAAACAGATTCATTCATGAGCATCGTTCTAGTTTCCGCATGAATGAAGATTTTGAGTTCTACCGGTCACATTGGGCGGTAAAGGATGTCGACCTCTTTAGGTTACTCCTGCGTTATGCTCACTCAGGCCGACAGCACCCCAGCGTCTTCAACTTGCCCAAGCGGGAAAACATCACCGCAAACTTGGTGTCCGCTATGATGCCGTTCGGGTCCGGCTTCGATCCCGTCTATGCCGCTATCAAGGGAGCTGCCGAAGGCCTCATGCTAAGATGCGACCGGGCCGACAATGTCTGGGAACACCATGCCATTATCAATGACATCGCCAACCTTATTGATCGATCACGAATTGTGGTAGTCGATTTATCCGGACGCAATCCGAATGTTTTCTATGAAGCCGGAATTGCGCACACATTGGGACGCGAGGTCATCCTCATCACGCAACACAAGGACGATGTCCCGTTCGATCTTCAACACCTCCGTTACATCCCTTATCTTAATAACGCAGAGGGGCTTGCAAAGCTGAAGGCCGAGCTTCATGCTAAGATCAGCTCACTACTCAGTAGGAGCTAGACGCGATAGCGCGGCGGTGCGACCTACCGCCTATAAATATCGTCATGAACGACGCACGCTCATCGCGCGGGCGAGCGTTGATACCGCCGTGGAGTAGGCGATCACCGAAGGATGCAAGCGGGACGATGTAGAGAGCGTCACCGCCATCGTCGAGGCGGTGCTCGATGCGATTGAACGGTATTCGCGATGACAATTACCCTGCCGTTAATCGGCCCGCCGAAGGTCTCTCGATACGACGATGGACGGAAGGGCATGTCCGTTATAACTTGCGCCGGATCAGCCGGAAGCGGCTTGTTGTTTTCTCTGGTCCGAAGAGGTGGCTACATTGGCTGGTTATAAATTAATAGCAGCATGCTCGCTGATGCTTCTGTGCTCGGGCTGTGAGCAGAAGGACACCACCGCGGCTGTCGTCGAATGTGTGGAAAGGAACAAGGAACAGGCCTCTTTAGGCACCGACGTGCGTGCAGCGTGTTCGGCTCAGCTTGAAAGGCCTATACTTGACTTGGATATTATTACTGGCACTGGTAATTTCGACTGCCGCTATTCGACAGAAGGTAGCACTCGAAGCTTCACGTCGTCGCTGAGTAATCGTTCTGACAATCTTGTTGTCACTCGGGTCTCCATAGCAGTGATAAGTAGCGCATTCCCGGCCGTGAGACGCGAAGGCGAAAGCAGCTTCGTCGCCGCACTAGCTGAACTTAACGGAGTTACACTGCCGCCAGTTGCAACATGGATAACCCTGAACCAACCTCGTAACGTCACTTTTTTGCTTCCGCAAGAAACCGCCTGCGCCGTTCTTGAAGAGAAAAACTCGGACGGCGCATACCGCTGGACATGGCATATCCGCTCTCTATCGGGTGTTCGTGTGGCGGTCCGGTAGCTTAACGCGCCAGACCTCGCATCACATCACGCTCTAAATATCGTCATGTCCGACGATATCAACCACCTCAACACCGTTCGCACGGTTTTGTATGACGCAGGCGAAGGACAGCTGGCGTTCGCGCTTGATGGCATCAAGCTCGATCAACGCCGCGCGTGTTGCCGTCGATAGAGCCGTCGAGCAAAGCCGTGATTTACGGCTGTGAGCGCGACGATGTAGAGTGCGTCACCGCCATCATGGATGGCGGTGCTCGATGCGGTTGGACGGTTGTCGCGGTGAATGGTGACGGTCATTCGATGACCTCACCGGCAGTGATGCCGGTGAGGTCATAGGAGCCGGTCAGGCAGCGTTCCGGTTGAGCTGGGACCGGATCTGCGGACCGTCCCACAGACCGCCTCGCGGTGCCTTGTAGCCATTCTCGTTGAGCCAGTGCGCGATCCGCTTCGCGGACTTCCGGATGTCAGGATCAAGCCCATCGATGACGCGGCGGAGTATGGCCGTGTCCTGCTTGGCCTTTTGTTGCCTTGCCTGCACCGCACGCTGGAGCGGATCGGTCCTGAGCTTGGCGTTAAGCATTGCGACCTCAGCCTCAAGCTCACTGATGCGCGTGGCGTCAGTGGATGGGATCGGTTGAGACTTGAGCCGCTCAATCTCTCCATACCGCTGCGCTGCAAGCTTTTCCCAGTGCAATGCTTCCTTCATCCACTTGTTCGCCTCATTCGTAAGGCGAGTCTTCCACGAGTTCGGACGTGTTTCGGCGATGATCTTCTTGAGATCCGCGCGCTCTTTGACGAGTTCGGCGATGCGATCCTTCAGCCGTTGCGCGCCGTCCTTTTGAAACTCCTCCGCCTTCATATGCGCAATCTCCGCTTCGAGCGCGGTGATCTTCTGGTGTGCCTCAACAAGCTGCCGCGTAAGCTCAGCGAGCCCACGATCCGCCAACGTGTCGCGCGCCTTGAACATGGTCCTGTAGGTGTTCATGACGTCGGTGTAGGTGGTCTTCACCCGATCAAGCTGCATGCGAGCCATCCGAACCGCTGCCATCGCCTCCTCATCACTCGTCCCGTGATGGAGCGCGAGCGCCATCATCTTGTCGAATTTGTCGTGGTTGAACGTCGGACGTTCACCGAGATAGTCGGCACCCATACCTCTTCTCCAATCTCTTGTGTGTGCGCATTGTCACGTTTGACATCGCGAACAATATCAGTGATCGGATTTTCGTCAATCGATCAAACCGAACGTTTTTCATGCAAGCTTGAGTCGTTCAGGCTTGAGTCGAACAATGTTCAGGGTTGAGTCGATTCGACTCATGAGCAGAATCAGATGGTTGCGATGTGCAGGTCGTTCATCGACTCAATGAGTCTGGTGCCGAAACTTTTTTTCAGCCGTGCCGGGCGATCAACGCCGCCTCCGCCCGACCGTCATCCCGCGCCTTCCTGAAGGCCGGTGCGTGGTCCGGCCATGTGGCGGTGGCTAGGTGGCGGGAGGCGGACTTGGAGGCGCCTATGAGGCCAGCACGGCGTTTCCATACGGCGGGTTGGACATAGGTGACGGGGGTGCCAAGCCCGGCGAGGACACCCGCCACCACACCTGCGCTCCTACCGAACGAAAAAACCGACACGACTCCCTGTCGTGGCATTGCATGGACGAGTTCGACGACGGCTCTGGATGGGTCGAGTGATCGGATAAGATCGGCCAAGGCGATGGCGTCGACTTGTCGCTTACCGTTCGGAAGCAGAGTCGTCGGCATGTCGTGGATCGCGATGAGCTGATGATTTCCGCTGATGAGCGCGACTGCGCCAGTCAATCCGGGATCACAGCCTATGATGGTGGTCGGTTGCACATCGGTATTTATCGCCGATGATCATCGCGGCTCAGTCGATGGCAGGGTGTCTGGGTGTGGCGGTGGAAGACGTGGTTGAAGCGTTGAAGCGTTGAACCTCGATTCTCACTTCTTTCTATCTCATCGAATCTCCCCCTTTTTCGCCCCGTTTTCACCCATTTCCATCTGTCTGTTTTATTTAGAAAAATGAGGTTCAACACTTCAACCATATGATTTAGTTGATGTTTCCAGTTCAACCGAGGTTCAACGGATGGTGCCCCACTTCAACCATCCGCCAGCCCAAGGTTCAACGGATCCGCCTCCCACTTCAACCGAGGTTCAACCGATGCACCTCTGGATGACACACACCGCCACGAAGATGGTGGTGCTGTGAGGTGATGACATGCACATCCGGTGGGGGATCACCCGGAGGCTTGCTCATCTGTCCGCACGAATCATTTTGGATGAGGCACCCGAGGCCGGGTAATGTCACGGCATCCGAATAAGGCCGATCATATCTCCGGATGTGAGAGTCTAAATAGGATGTCGGCGCTGGGAGCCCGACAGGGTTCGCTGTTGTCGACATATCATCATCCGATACTGTCTCTCCAACAAAGGGCACCTCGTCTCCCAGCGGCGAGGTGCCCTTTTTTCGTCCTTGGAGAGACCGTTGTATCATCTATCTTACCTCAATCGGCTATACGCCGCGAAGCACACGAACCCATCCGCCGGAATCTTGCCCGGCACCATGATCCTGTCGCAAGCCGACATCACGGGCGAGGCGACGTTCGATACATTCGCCGAGTTCCGCGCCTTTGTTCTGAATGATCTCCGCTACCCTTCGGTCGCGGCATGCAAGGCAGAGACCTATGGCTGGGTAGCAACGCGCTTCCACCGCAGCACCCGCGAATGCAAGTCTTCGGTCACCGGAAAGACCTACAGCCGCATCGGACGCTGGCGCAGCGGTGAGTTCGAGATCGACGGGATGTCCGTCCTTTACCTCGACATCGACAATGATGATGCGGCTCGCCCATTCACCGATCCAGAGACGGTCGTAAGCACCCTCGCAGCATGGGGTGTCGCAGCCTTCACCTACACCTCATTCAGCGCATCGGCCTCGAAGCCGAAGTTCCGCCTCGTCCTCGACATTGACCGCCACATCACCCGGCTAGAGGCACGTGACCTCTTCGTGCTGTTGAACCACGTCCTGCTCGGTGGTCAGGGTGACGGGTCGATCTACGATCCCTCGGACTACCTGTATGCACCTCCACATCACAGCATTTCCACATCGTGTGAAGGTGTAGGTTTGCCCGTCGATGGAGCGTTGGAGCAAGCGAACGAACTGCGCGCACGTCAGCCGAACCTTTGGGAAGCTTTTACCCCGAAATCGCTGCGTCATGCGGCGACCGCCGAGCAGCAAGCCGCTCACATGGCACGCCAGTCATCCCTTCTCACCGCTAACGTTCGCCCGCAGGTTTCGGCCGACAATCCCACCTATGTCCGCTCCGAATGGATAGAGGAGTATCGGCTTTGCCGCCCCGGTCAGCACTATAGCACTCTGCTGCGCGTGATGTGCCGCGTCTGGTCAAAGTCGCGCGGCACGCTAACGGTCGGTGAAATGGACTCCCTCTGCCGGGAGATCGATGCGCGCGGCGGTGGCTACTGCCAGCGAAAATACGGTGAGTATGAGGTGAGCCGGATACTTCAGCGCGCAATGAATTACGTCGTGCCTGATCAGCGGATCCCGTCATCGGATGATGTCCTCGCCGCCGCGCTTGCCCGGAAGGCACGCAACACTTCATCCAAGTCAACAACACACCACGCCGCGTAATCGAGTAGCAATGATGATCCCCGAAACCCCCAACAGCGGCGTTACCGCTTCAAAGACCGCCTACGAGCGCGCATCGCGCATTTACAGCGATCTCCACCAGTTCATGCTCGACAACTTCGTCTACCTTGACCCGACCGGCGAGTGGTATGACGTGAATTCTCTTGTCGCATATCCTAGGCCGCAGTTCATCGACCTCAAGGTGTCACGCGAGCTATGCGCCGCTCACGCAGCCATGATTGACGCCGAGGGAATGCTCGCTCTCGCTGGTGGTGGAGAGCCGCGCAAGCCCGGTAGGGCACAATCCGCAGCACAATTGCTGCTCGACAGCGTCAGCCGAGTCACGTCGCTGATTCGGGTATTCGGTCGGGACCGCATCCTCGACCATGAGGTGAAGGGCGTGTTCCACCGCTGCCTCAATCTCTACGTCCCCAGCCGCCTCGAACCGTCTTCCACGGCACAGACAGACGAGGACGTGTCGCCGTGGGTTGAGCATGTCCGCCGGATCTGTGGACGCGAGGCACACACCGGCGACACGCTACTCGACTGGATGGCGTGGGTTGTGCAGAACCCAACCAAGAAGGTCCGATGGGCACCTCTGATCTATTCCGGTCAGGGCATCGGCAAGGACATGATGACGACCCCGCTCATCAACATCCTCGGCAGCCACAACACCGTCTCCATCGAGCCCGCACATCTGGAGAGCCAGTTCAACGGATACGACGTCGCGAAGCTCGTCGTGTTGAACGAAATGGTCTTGAGTGGTCGCTTCGAGACCTATGACAAGATCAAGCCGAAAATTTCCGGCACCGGATCTGGTGAGATCCTCATCAACGAGAAGTTCAAGACCGAATATCATTCAATCAATACCAGCGCGTGGTTGATCTTTACCAATCATGACAATGCGCTGCCAATCGATGATGACGACCGCCGCACATATGTGATTCATGGCCAGATGCCCTGCCCAGACGCGGACAAGTCCCTCTACTTTGGCGCTCTCGACTCATGGATCACCGATGGTGGATCGGCGCGCGTGTATCGGTGGCTCGTCGACCGGTGTGTGGCACAGTTCAATCCTAACCATCCACCGGCACCTACTGAAGCAAAGCGGACGATGCAGTGGGAAGGTCTTGGCAAACCCGCGCAGTGGCTTGCTTCCGAGCTTACCCACGGTGACTGGCGTGACCGAACCGTGATTAGCCGCAGCGAGATTAATTTCGCCGCATGTGAAGTGATCGAGGCCCGCGACCTAAAGCCGGGACATGTGCAATCCGCCATGAAAGCATCGGGCTTTGTTAGCCTTGGCGTGAACCCGCTGCGGCCGGGCCGGGAAGGCTCCACGCGAAAGACGACCATCTATGTCCGCAGCGGCGGCAAGCACGACACGTGGTCGCCCGAGCTTCGGGATATCCTTCATGCCGAAATGAGCGTCAGCGCACGTCGGGAGCTTCTAGGCGAGGACAACTCGGACGAGGTGTCGGCTATGCGCGCGAAGATCATAAAGCTGAGAAGGAACCACGACTGATGTCCGATGACGCCGCGAACCCTGTTAAGATCGTCAAACCGGATGGCACGCTGGAGTGGCGCCTCAACGGCAAGCTCCACCGTGAGGACGGCCCTGCGGTTACCCATCCAGACGGCGCCGAGGAATGGCACTTCGATGACAAATATCATCGTGTGGACGGTCCCGCGCTCATCCGGCCGGATGGATCAGAGCGTTGGTATATCAACGGCCAGATGCATCGCGTCGACGGTCCAGCCATCACTTATCCAAACGGCTCGGAGTGGTGGTATCGCTACGACGAGCCGCACCGGGACAGCGGCCCTGCGCTGATCGATCCGGGTGATCCTAATGAATGGTGGCTCAATGGCCGGTTGCTATCAACGGCCGATGTAGAGTCGTGGATCGCCGATACTGATTACCCGCCATGGCAGAGTGGCTGGAATGAAAATATTCGAGCGCATTTCGTAATGCGGTTCGGCGATGACGAGTAACACCACCGTTTCTGATCCTCCCCGCACCGTAAATACGGTCACACCAACGAGGATCACCGTCCATGACCGACACACACACCACCACGCTCGACACCACGCTAGGCGACGCTATGGACACGCTAACCCGTGTCATCCTCCAGCTGGAGACCGCCCGCGCACGCTACGAGACCGAACGCCGCGAGATGGCCCGTCATCGGGATGACGATCAGGAGGACGCTTACGACGAGTAATCTCGGCAATCACATCATTTATTCGCCGACAGTCGGCGGTTGACTGCAACAACCTCCTCGATGCTGATCAACCGGCATCTTGGAGGTTGTTTGATGTTTATCCCACTGACACTCGCCCATCTGCGCCAGCGTGCTGACGCGTTGCAGAGTGCAGGACATGATCGTGCATGGTGCGCGACGATCACCCGGACCGTGCGCACCTCCACCCCACCGGCCGGGCACGTCGTGGCGCTACAGCCCGATGAGGTGAACTGGCGGGAGATACGGGAGTGGATCGCGGACAACCGCCCTGACGGCTTCGCCATGGCGGCTGACGTGGCGGTGACGGTCGGGACGGTGAGAACGGATCGTCACCTAGAGTCGTTGATGTTCATGTTTGCGGATGAACGCGATGCCGTGACGTTCAAAATGCGGTTCGGGGGATAATTGTCCCACATTCGGCTTGCTGCGGTTGATCAATCGAGCGAGTGTCCGATCACGCCAACGAGGCGGCACATACGGAGACTCGACAACATGGCACGCAAGCCTTCAAACAAGCCGGACGCTGTTGATGCATCGAGCGATGGTGCGAACGCACGCTCTTTTCGCCTGAACGACGAGCAACGCGCGGAGATCCTGCGGATGCACGCCGAGGGTAAGCGCAAGGCTGATATCGCCGAGGCGATTGGCACGACGGTCGCGACGGTTGGCCGGACGATCAATGGCGCTACCGGGACCATGCCGACCCGCCGGTCTTCCGAGGATGTGCCTGCCGCATCCGGTGTGTCGGACACTCAGCGCCGGTTGATCGCATTTGCGGTCTCGACGCTGATGGGTGACGAGGTTGACGCAGAAGAGCGCGACGCGCTCAAGGCGATCCTCCAGCGGCGCATCGAGGAAGCGCGACGGAAGGCCACCGAGGACGCCCTCCGAAGCCTGTAACCTCTTACTACCCGACGGCTACCAAGAGGCGGCATGGAGCGATCCTGCCGCCTCTTTTTGTTCGGCTTGTTCGCGAGCTTGTTCGGCTTGTTCGCGAGCTTGTTCAGCTCGTGCGCGAGCTTCTCAGCCAGCTCATGCGCGAGCTTCGCCCACAGCTCCTCCGCGAGCTTGTTCGCGAGCTTCTCGGCCAGCTCCTCGGCCATCTCCTCGGCCATCTCCTCGGCCATCTCCTCGGCCATCTCCTCGGCGAGCTTCTCCGCGAGCTTCTCCGCGAGCTTGTTCGTGAGCTATTCGGCCGGTTCGTTCGCTAGCTTCTCCGCCAGCTTGTTAGAGAGCTTCTCGGCCGGTTCGTTCGCCAAATCAATGATGTTCTTGCTCGCTTCGAACGGAAGACGATCAAAATCTTGAGCAGTTTCAAGGGGCGGGTCGGTGAGGGATTGACCGTTGGCGAAGGTAGAGCCGTGTCAAGTCGTCGTGCTGCCGCGTCCTAATCGGCAGTCGATAACGTTCATTGGCTGTGGATAGCTGTGGATAACGGGGGTGGAATTCGCCCGGCTGGTGCGCGCCACATCATCGCGCTGTATGATCATACCATTGGGAATCACTTCGATCAGTCACGGCCTTGGTTGCCAGACTTCGGCAGGAAATCCGTGGCGGAAGGGCGGTTTTGTGCGACCACATCTGGTGGTGACGAATCAAACGCTGGACCGTATATTCCCATGTGTTGAGAGAGTCGGCCTGTCGCCGCCAGATAGAGGGAATTCAGGTCGGCGATGGGGGGTTAGACTGCGGAGTTCGATGGTGGTGAGACACCATCGAACTCCGCTCGACGGGGAGTCCTGTGCTACTGCCCCGGCGTGTCTACGTGGGCTTGGAGACCCAGCGGGATTTATCCCATCGGTGCCAACGTCAGGCAAGCTAAAGTGGAGCCGTCAACGCTGGACAAAGGATTTTGCCAGTGTCGAAGCCACCGCGAGTGCCTACCACTAACCCGAACCGCCGCGACGTCACGTTCCGACGTTTCCGGCGGGATCCGCGAACGGGTCGGATCTACGACGCCCACGACTACGGGCATGAGGCGTGGCCCATGGGTCCGCGCCGACCGCCGAAGAGGTAGAGAACGGAGGCGGCATGGAGCGATCCTGCCGCCTCTTCCCTCGCCTCCCGCGAGCAGACGGCTCTCGGCGCTTGACTAAGTTTCCCGGATACCCATCCGCCGGATGGACACAAGATGTAGGGTTGGAACCCTCCGGGGAAACTACTTCTTGTGGTCGCAGAGTTACCTGCTAGATTGTGATCGTTGGAGTCGTTGTGAGGTCGCTTCATTTGCGTCTGAACGACGAAAGGCTCCGGGGGCTGGAACCCCCCGGAGCCTCCTGACCGGGGATGGCTTCTCCCCGGCGTGTCGTAGTGGGCTGTTACCCGGCGTGATTATCACACCGGTTTCCACGTTCGGCAAGCAAGACCGTAGCCGTGCTTGATTGGTGTATCGATATCATGGCTGACAAAAAGGCACCTTCTACGACCGTCATTTTCCGCCGCTACAGGCGCTGTCCGAAGAGCGGAAAGGTCTACGACGCCCGAGACTATGGGCTGAAAGCGTGGCCCATTCACCTACGCAAACGGGAGTGACCTAGGGAACAGAGGCGGCATCGAGCAGTCCTGCCGCCTCTTCCTTTGCTCGGCACGTTCCTGTGATGTTCCCGTCATGGTGGTGCGTGGCATGAGCGTCCGGCGGCTGGCGGTCGGAGAGGGTTTGGGGATCTTGTGCCAAGGGTGCCACCGGACCCGAATCCTCACCCGAGACGAGTTGATCCGTCTGACCGGACCGGACGCGGACCTAGCGACGCTCCACACGAGGCTCAAGTGCTCCGCCTGTGGAGGTTTGGCAGGCGATATCTGGCTGACGTGGCCGCAGGTGTTCAGGTAACCCTGAAGGTTGCGGGATCCGGCAGCAAGAGATCGATGAAGGCTGTTTTCCGGTCCACCGTCACTTCCGCATCCTTGATCCTGATCGCAATGTGGTTCGGGTGGAGCGTCGCGGCGACATTGTGAAGCAGCAGGTTGCGAAGCCGTTCGCGTGCATCGTCGTCACCTTCACGCACAAGCGTGAGGAGCTTGTTCATTTCCTTAAGCATGGCCGCCTCGGCTGCATGTTGTGAGCGAGCTTGGCCAAGAGAAGCTTCCGCCGCCTTGTGCCGAGCCATCGCTGCCTTGCGATCCCGCACCGCGTCCAAAAGAAGCGGATCGTCGTCGTCTAGCGCCATCAACCGCTTGATCTGTCGTGCAAGGCGGTCGCTTGCTTCTCTTGATGCTGCAACTTCGGCCATCGCTGTTTGGATTGCGCCCTCCGTTTCGAGCGGCGCGGCACGCGTCGCGGAGGCCGAAAGAAGAGGCGTTACGGCGATCAAAATAGCCATCTCTATCGGCTCATACGGGTGGCGACCTACTCCGTTGCAGATCCGAGCACCCGTCTCCTTGACGGTGTAGGCACGTCTTCCTGCGTCGCAAATGAGGAAGGGCTTGATGCCGTCGCTTCGGGTAGGCTGAAGGTGACGAGTGACGCGACCGCCGCACGACACGCATTTCACGACGCCACTCAAGAGATTTGCGATGCGGGCTTTCTGTGGAACACGGTCTGGAGTCCGATTTCGCTTGCGGATGTGCTCATTGGCCGCGTGCCACGTCGTTTCATCGATGATGATCGGGTAGACTCGGATCTCCTCGCCAGACGGCAGACGCTTGCCCGTCAATGGGTCTCGGGTGTGTGGTTGCCAGTAGCCGAGAGGAGCGCGGCTTCGCAGCAACTCGCCAACCATCTCTGCCGTCCAGCCCGGTGCTGCCCGTGTGTCGGAGAGGCCCTGCCCTGCCCGGCTGAATGGACTTCGGCTCTCAGCATTGAGCTTTTTCGCAATTGTGGTCGAACCCAACTGTTCTGCGACAGCTAGGTCGAAGACGCGCTTGAGGGTTTCGACACGATCCGGGATTTCGAAATAGTCGTTACCCTCCCCTCGTAACCATCCGGGACAGAGCTTCGTTGCTTTGCGCGGCTTGCCGTCGCGTAATGCCGCCCGTCCTGCTTCACGCACCGCCCTAATACGGACGCTCTTGGTTCGGCTCTCGTCGTGTGCGCGGTTCAGGATGCCTTGGAGGATGAAGAAGGACGACGGGTCGTTTGCGAGCCGATCCTTGCTATAAACTTGCATGTCGGCTGTGACGATGATGATCCCGAGGTCGCAAAGCTTCCGTATGGAACCGTGCGCCTGATACGGGTCTTGCCGCGAGATCCGGTCGAGAGACTCGACGATGAGCTTCACTCCACGAGGAAGCGCACCGGCACCCGCTGCGGCGATCACCTCGCCTAACGCGCCATCAAGATTTGAGCCGTCCCACCCGGAAACGTTCAAATCCGCGAAACGGGTAGCCTCGTCGAGTTCCAATCCATAGGCTTCCGCCATCCGGACCCGCACCTCGGCCTGACGGCGGAGGCTGTCGCCCTTGGCCTGTGGAGCCGACGAGAACCGCGCGTAGGAGATCGCCCGCTTGGTCAGATCCAGCCTAAGCCATTCTTGCACAACAATTCTCCTCCGGGTGCAGCCTGTCACACCATCGGTGTCATATCAACAACGTGACCTATTATTCCTATTTCGATACGGTCGTCGCACGCTTCCTGCTCGGCAGCGGTGCCATCAACCTGGTGGACAGCGCGGTGATCGGGGTTGTCGTGGAGACGCAATGCCGCTTCCACGCGCCCATTGCCTTCCCGGACGCCGTGACCGCGGGACTGCGGGTGCAGCGGTTGGGCAACACATCCATCCGCTACGGCATCGGCATATTCCGCGGCGCCGAACAGCAGGTGAGCGCCGAGGGGCACTTCGTGCATGTCTATGTGGACCGTGCGACGCAGCGCCGGCCGACGCCGCTGCCCGACATATTGCGGCAGGCAGCAATCGCACTCCTTGCGGCCTGATGCCGTCGGACAACCGAAAGTTGCAGCGCCTTACGCCAGCCGTTAGAATCAGGTCCCGCCCCTTGTGAGGATCGGATGACACAAGCCAGCAGGCGCCGTTCCGCATGAGCGACACCGGCTTGCGGCCTGCCTGGCGCCTGGCGCCGCTGCCGCGCGCCAGGGCTGAGCCGGTGCTCTCCGTCCATGCCCTGCGCTATGAGGCGGAGGGCCGGCCCGGCGCCCTGCCCGCGATTGCCGGACTATGCCTGCAGGCGGTCGGGCTGACCGGCGCCGAGCAGGGCTTCGATCCCTTCACGGGCCTCACCACCCTGCGCGACCTGCCGCCTGGCCCGCGCCGCATCCTGGTGACGGATCCGCAGCGCCGCTACCTGCCGGCGGCGCTGACCGTGGTGGTACCGTCCCCATTCCCGATCCGCCCGACAGCCTCGGCCGCGCCAGGCGAGGCTGCGGGCGGGGTACCGCTTCGGGTCTCGATCCGCCTCCGCCCCTCGCCCAGCCGTGCCATCCCGGTTGGGATGACCGCGGTGATCGGGCGGCTGCGGGATTGGCAGGGCCGCGGCATCGCCCTTGGCCGCCTGGATTGCGCCACCCGGCTGCACGGGCAGCCGGTGCGGCTGGTCACCTGGACGGATGCCGAGGGCAGCTTCGCGCTGCTGTTGCCCGGTGAGTCGCCGCGCCTCGATGCGCCACCGGCGCCACCCGTGGCACGCAGGCTGGAGGTGCGGGTGCCGGTACCGGCCTTGGCAGCCGCGCTCGCCGCCGACTTCCTCGGCGCGCTGCCGGACGGGCTGGACGGCATGGCGGAGGGGCGGGAGGCGCTGCTGTTCGCCCCCTGCCCCGTGCAGCTTCGCACCGCTGCCGGCACGCCCGCCGACGCGCCACCCGGCCTGCTGCCGATCCGGCCCGGCCGGACCATCCGCTGGGACCTGGTTACCCCCCATTGACGGCACGGCGCCGCTGCCCGCAATTCGCCGCCAACCGATCCGGAAGGAAGCAGACGGCATGGCAACGCTGAACAGGCTGGCGATCCTCGATGACTTTCAGGGCGTCGCCCGTGAAATGGGACCCTGGGACCGGCTGCCGCCGGGCCTGAAGATCGAGGTCTTCGAGGATGCTCTGGCCGACCAGGATGCGCTGGTGGCGCGCCTGCTGCCCTTCGACGCCATCCTCGGCATCCGCGAGCGCACGCCCTTCCCGGCCGCGCTGCTGAAGCGCCTGCCCAATCTGAAGCTGCTGATGACGACGGGTGAGCGCAACCGCGCCTTCGACGTCGCCGCCGCCAATGCCCAGGGCATCACCGTCTGCGGCACGCCGAGCAGCGGCGCGCCGACGGTGGACATCACCTGGGGCCTGATTCTCGGCCTGCTGCGCGACCTGCCGGCGCAGACCGCCAGCCTGCGCGCCGGCACCTGGCAGGCCAAGGGCCAGCCCAATAGCGTCGGCACGGCGGTGGAGGGGCTGACGCTCGGCATCCTCGGCCTCGGCAAGCTCGGCACGCGCGTGGCCAAGGTGGGCCAGGCCTTCGGGATGAAGACGATCGCCTGGAGCCAGAACCTGACGGCGGAGGCAGCCGCTGCCGTCGGCGTGACGCGGGTGGAGAAGGCCGAGCTGTTCGCGCAGGCGGATGTGGTGACGCTGCACATGATCCTGTCCGACCGGTCCCGCGGCATCGTCGGCGCCGGCGAACTGGCGGCGATGAAGTCCACCGCCTACATCGTGAACACCAGCCGCGGCCCGCTGATCGACCAGCCGGCGCTGATCGCGGCGCTGAAGGACGACCGCATCGCCGGCGCCGGGCTGGATGTGTTCGACCGCGAGCCGCTGCCGCTGGACCACCCGCTGATGTCCTGCCCGAACACGCTGCTGACGCCGCATCTGGGCTATGTCTCCCGCCAGAACTTCGCGGCGTATTTCGGCGGCGCGGTCGAGGCGATCGAGGCCTACCTGGCCGATGCGCCGATCCGCGTGCTGACGCCGTGACCGCGCTTCCCGGCTTCTGGGCGGCCGCCAGCCAGGCCGAGCGCGATTCCGCCTACAACAACGCGGAAGCCGTGGCGGACAGCACCGCGCTGATGACGGAACGCGATGCGGCGGCGGAGGCGTTTCGCGCCGCGCATCCGGGGCATCTCGACCTGCTCTATGGCGAGGGCGAGCGCGAGGCGTGGGATCTGTTCCCCGGCAGTGACCCGGCGGCGCCGTGCCTGGTGTTCATCCATGGCGGCTACTGGCAGCGCAACCGGCGCGAGAACTTCTCGCACCTCGCGGAGGGCGCGCTGGCGATGGGCTGGTCCGTCGCCTTCAACGGCTACACGCTGGCACCGGCGGCGACGCTGACGCAGATCGCCTGGCAAATTCACCGGGCGCTGGACTGGCTTTCGCAGCATGGCGCGCAGCATGGCATCGCGGGGCCGCTGGTCGCCTCCGGCTGGTCCGCCGGCGGGCACCTGACGGCGCTCGCCCTGGAACATCCGGCGGTGACGGCGGGGCTGGCGATTTCCGGCATCTTCGAACTGGCGCCGATCCGCGACACCTATCTGAACGCCGCGCTGCGCCTGAGCGAGGCCGAGATCGCGGAGCTTTCGCCGATGCGCCGGCCCGTGGTGCACAAGCCGCTGGCCATCGCCTATGGCACCGGCGAGCTGCCGGAGCTGGTTCGGCACAGCCGGGATTTCCACGCGCTGCGCAGCGCGGCGCATGCGCCCGGGCCGCTGGTGCCGATTCCGGGCGCGGACCATTTCCGGGTTCTGGAGGCGCTGCGCCAGCCGGGCGGGTCGCTGCTGCGGCTGGCGGGGACACTGTTGAGCTGAGGCGAGGCAGGCCCCCCGCCCAACCCTCCCCCGTGCCTACGGGGGGGAGGGTCCGGGTGGGGGCAAGCGCCCCCTTCAAACCGGCGCGTTGTTCCCCAGGTACCGCGCCGCACCTTCCGCCAGCACCTCGACACATTTCGCGAGGTCCTCGTCCTTCGTATCCTCCGCCCAATGGTGGCTGATGCCGCCGATGGAGGGTGAGAACAGCATCGCCGCCGGCATCACCTTCGCCATGTATTGCGCGTCGTGCCCGGCGCCGGATGGCATGTGGCGCCAGGCGCCGGGGGCCAGCGATTCCGCCGCGCCGGCCAGCGCCGCCTGCATCGCCGGGTCGCAGAGCGCGGGCTTCGAAAGGCTCATCGCCTCCAGCGTCACCGTGCAGCGCTCGCGGCGATTGGCTTCCTGCACGCAGGCGCGCAGGCAGGCCTCCATGCGGTCCAGCATCGGCTGCTCCACGTCGCGGAACTGGAACAGCACCTCCGCACTGCCGGGGATGATGGAGGCCGCGCCGGGGTCGAGCGCGATGCGGCCGCAGGTCCAGGTGCTGCGCGGGCCGCAGGCGAAGGGCATGCGTTCATCCAGCATCGCCAGCAGCCGCACGGCGGTCAGGCCCGCATCGCGGCGCTCCGCCATGGTTGTCCCGCCGGCGTGGTCCTGCATGCCCTGGATGGTGATGCGCCATTGCCAGATGGCGACGATGCCGGTGACGACGCCAACCTGCTGCGCGGCCAATTCCAGCTGCGTGCCCTGCTCGATATGCAGTTCGAGAAAGCCCTTGTGGCGGCCGGGCTCCATCCTGGTGCGTGGCAGCCCCTCCAGCCCCGCCTCGCGTAGCGCCTGGCGCAGCGGCTTGCCGTGGTAGCGGTTGGACAGGCGGTCGATCTCGTCCTCGGGCAGTTCGCCGATGAAGCTGCGGCTGCCGATGAAGCCGCCGTAATGGCCTTCCTCATCGGCGAAGGCGATGACATCCACCGGCAGGCCGCTGCGGGCGAGCGCCACGCCGGCCATCACGCCCAGCGCGCCATCCAGCCAGCCGGCCTGGTTCTGGCTTTCGATGTGGCTGCCCACCAGCAGCTTCGGCCCGGGCCCGGGATGGCGGCCAATGACATTGCCGATGCCGTCGATGGACGGCTCCAGCCCGCATTCGGCCATGCGATCCATCAGCCAGCGGCGGCTTACCATGTCCTCGGGCGAGAAGGTGGGGCGATGCACGCCGGTCTTGTAGGTGCCGATCTTCCGCAGGTCGTGCAGGTCCTTCAGGAAACGGGCGGTATCGACCTGCGGCATATCCTGCGACCTTCGGCTGTTGCGTCCGCATGGTGGAACGCGCATCCCTGCCGCGTCCAGACAAGGAAACCGCCACCATGCCCGAAATCAGCCGCTTCATGCCGCGCGAGACAGGCCGCGCCTGGCCGCCCTTCGCCATCTCCGTCCGCCATGGCGCCACGCTCTATGTCTCCGGCATCGGGCCGATGGGGCCGGACGGCGTGCCGAAGGATGATTTCGCCGCGCAGTTCGCCCTCGTCGTCGGCCATCTGCAGCGCGCGCTGGTGGAAGGCGGCAGCAATATGCGGAGCATCCTGAAGGCGAATGTGCTGCTGACGCGCGCGGGCGACGTGGCGGAGATGAACCGGCTCTATGCCGCGGCCTTCCCGGCGGATGCGCTGCCGGCGCGCACCACCTGCGTGGTGGCCGCGCTGCCGGTGCCGGACTTCCTGCTCGAGATCGAGTGCATCGCGGCGGTCTATTAGGACTGCTTCCAGGGCGTGGTGCGCCAGATCTCGCCATAGGCCGCGTGTTCGCGCTGCACGAAGGCCGTCATGGTGGCGCGGTCCATGTAGCGCAGGATCAGGTAGTCGCGGTCGGTCATCGCCTTGAATTCGGGATCCTCCGCGGTCTGCCGCACCGCATCCTCCCAGCGCTGGATGATGGGCGCCGGCGTGGCAGCGGGCAGGGCGAAGCCACGGGCGGAGCCGGCTTCCAGTTTCCATCCCGCCTCGCCGGTGGTGGGCAGGTCCGGCGCGCGGTCCCAACGGCTTTCGGACATCAGGGCCAGCACGCGCAAAGCGCCCTGGATATGGGCGCGCACGGTCAGGCTGACGGTCGAGATGGACCCGGCGACATGCCCGCCCTGGACCAGCTGCATCGCCTGGCCCGCGCCCGGCGTCGGCACCCAGGTGAAGCGGACGCCTGCGGCGCGTTCCAACTGCATCAGCGCCAGGTGCGGCGCGCTGCCGACACCGGCACCGGCCATCGTCACCGCCTCCGGCTGCGCACGTGCCGCGGCAACCAGTTCGGGCAGGGATTTGTAGGGCGAGTTCGGGCCGACGAAGATGGTGTAGGGCTCATCCGTGAGCAGGCCGACATAGGCGAAGCTGTCCACCGTGTAGCGCGGCCGGTTGTCGAACAGCGCGGTCACCAGCGCGGGGAAGGACACCAGCGCCGCGGTGCGTCCATCCGGCGCGGCGGCAGCCAGCTCGTTCAACATGATCATGCCCCCGGCACCGGGCCGGTTCACGACGATGATCTGGTGGCCAAGGTACTTCTCGAAAAACGGAGCCGCCATACGCGCGGCAAGGTCGATGTTGCCGCCCGGCGTGAAGCCAACGAGCAGCTGCGCAGGGCGGTCCTGCGCATGGGCGCGGGAGATCAGGGCAGGCAGGGCAAGGGTGGCGGCGAGAAGGCTGCGGCGCTGGGGCAAGGCAGGAACCTCCGCATGGGGGATTCTGATCGTAACCTGCGGAGCCTCGGCCGTTGAAGCGACATCTTGCAAGCTTTTCGTGCGCCAGGGGCGAATTTAGCGGTAGCTGTGCCACTTGGTCATGTCGAACTTCTGCTTGTACATGTCGAGCTTTAGATCTGAGACCGTTTTCAAGTTGAGAAAAATAAGATCGAATTGGCGCAGCCTGTCGTCGTAGTAACAGAGGTCGACAATATCGAAAAGCTCGAAACCAACCGACTGCAGGAACGAACCCCGTTCGATGAAATTCTTGATATTGGCCTCGACAACCACGACGTTCGTCTTTTCAAACGCACGCCTTGCGCCGTCCATGATCAGAAGCTCAACGCCATCCACATCAATCTTGATGATGTAGGGCGGCTCCACCGAAAGCTCCTGCATCAGGGAGTCGATCGTCCGGACCGGCACAGTGCGGATATTGGCGCCATCGGTGTTACTCGTAAGCCGCGCATGGGAGATTGGCTGGCCCGGGCGAACCGTTGTGACCTCCATATTCATGGTGCCCTCGACATTGGAGGCCGCCGCATTGATCAGCGTGAAATCAATCTCGCGCTTGGAATACGCGCTTCGAATCTTGTCGTTCCATTCGACGATTGGTTCAACCAGAATGTGTTTTTTGTCGCCGAACGCTATCATGAGTTCGTGGGTGCCGGTCAGCACGCCCACATCGATAACCGATTGAATCGGCACACCAAGAGCTTTAATTTTATTCAGGCTTTCGATCTTCAAAGGCTTGCGCATGAACAGATCTTCCCGAAAATCGATGTGATGAAATTGACAGATGAATGAAAGTCAATTAATCGATCCCCTGTTTTTCAGTTTGCACACAAAATATCCTCTCGCAAGCCTTTTGCCGGGCGATCAATTGCAAATGATCACGGTCGATTTTGTTTCGTGACGATCTGATTTGTTTACATCTGGCGGCAGGTCGGCCTTGTTGCGACTTGGCTACGTTCGGTTTCTGTTGCAGTGGTGGCCGGCGGTGGCTACGGTTTCCGGCACCCGTCAGGAGCCGCCGCATGCTGCGCTTCAGCAACTTCCTGTTCCCCGAAAGCCGCGACCCTGATCGCGACGCGGATGCGATCCGCGAGGCGATGGACGAGGCGCTGCTATGTGAGGAGCTGGGCTTCGAGGTCGTGTGGCTCGCCGAGCATCACTTCGATGGCAATTGCGCCTATGTGGATCCGGTGACCTTCGCCGCCGCGATCCTCTCGGCAACCAAGCGCATCAAGGTGGGCTTCGCCGTCGCGCAGGTCTCGCTGCACCACCCGACGCGGCTGGCGGAGCAGATGTCGCTGCTCGACAATCTTTCGCGCGGGCGTGTCATCGTCGGTCTCGGGCGCGGCACAGCCTACAATGTCTATGAATATCAGGGCTACGGGATTCCGGCGGAGGAAGCGCTGGAACGGTACGAGGAAGCCGAGGGCATCATGCTCAAGGCCTGGACCAGCCCCGAAGGCATGCGGCATGAGGGCAAGCACTGGACCCTCAACATCCCGCGCCTGAGGCCGACGCCTTTCACGAAACCGCACCCCTATGTAATTCGCGCCGCATCCTCCGAAGCCGGCGCGCTGCACCTGGCGCGGCGTGGCGTGCCCTTCCTGATGAATGTGCAGTCACTGGAGACCACGCGCGACCGTCTGGTGCAGTATCGCGCCACCATGGCCGAATCTGGCTTCAGCGCGGAACAGGTGGAGGCCTGCCTTCAGGAAAGCTGGTGCTGGCGCAACATCTTCGTGGCCGAGACGGATGCGGAGGCGCAGCGCATCGCGGTGCCGAACTTCATCGCCATGCAGGAACAGCGGAAGTCGCTGCGCGAGAAGATCTACCGCGAGCAGGGCATCATCATGAAGAAGGAAACCGCGCCGCCCGCGCGCGTGGACCCGGAAAAGGCGCTGATCGCGGGGTCCCCCGCCACCGTCGCGGCACGCATTGCGGAAATTGAGGCCACCGGCATCGGCGGCGTCATCGGCAGCTTCCGGCTCGGCCCGATGCCGGCCGATCTCGCCGCGCGGTCGCTGCGCCTTTTCATGCAGGAGGTGGCGCCGCGCTTCCGTGCGGCGCCGCAGGCATTGGCAGCCGAATAGGCATCAGCCCGTGGGCGCCGCAGCGGCAGGGGGTGCTGCGGCAAGGTCCATCCAGAACACCTCCCAGATATGGCCGTCCGGATCTTCGAAGCTGCGGCCATACATGAAGCCGTGATCCTGCACCGGCGTCGGGTCTGCCGTGCCGCCCGCGGCTGACGCGCGGCGCACCAGGTCATCCACCTCCGCACGATCTTCCGCGGACAGGGCGATCAGCACTTCGCAGGATTTGCGCGCATCGCTGATCGGCTTGCTGGTGAACTGGCCGAACTTGGCATGGGTCAGCAGCATCACGTGGATGGTATCGGAGAAGACCATGCAGGCGCCGGTGTCGTCGCTGAATTGCGGGTTCTTCCGCGCGCCGACCGATTCGTAGAAGGCAATCGAGCGCGGCAGGTCGACGACGGGCAGGTTGACGAAGATCAGCCGAGGCATTGCGTGGCTCCTGTCTGGCACCGGCCAAAACTGAACCATATGGTTAACCGACGCAATGCCCAGGCTGGCTCACATGCGCGTCAGGTCGTCAAACCGCCATCCACCACCACCGTCTGGCCGGTGACCATCGCAGCGCCGGCGAGCAGGAAGACGATGACCTCCGCCAGATCCTCCGGCGTGCAGCGGCGCTTGAGCAGCGCGCCGTCGATCGAGGCGCGGCGCTGTTCCTCCGTCCATTCGATCATCCAGGTGCTGTCCACCGCGCCCGGCGCCACGGCGTTCACCCGAACCTCCGGCGCCAGGCCGCGCGCCAGGTTCTTGGTCAGCGAGATGACGCCCGCCTTGGTCGCGCCATAGGCCATGGAGGACCCGGCGGAATTGATGCCGGCGATCGAGGCGATGTTGACCATCGCACCATGCGCCGCGCGCAACGCCGGCCCGGCCGCCTTGGCGCAGCGGAACACGCCACGCAGGTTCACCTCCAGCACCGCATCCCACAGCTCCTCCGTCAGCCGGTCGAAGTCGTTCGGCGCGATGGCGGTTGGCGTGCCGGGCGTGCCGGCATTGTTCACCAGGTAGTCGAGCCGGCCGAGATCGGCCACGGCCTGCCCCACCATCCGCGCGGCATCGGCGGCATCCGCGACATTGCCCGGCGCGGGCAGGATGCGGCCGTTGGTCTCCGCCTGCAGCCGCGCCACCGACTCCCCGCCGCGTGCATCACCATCGAGGAAATTGATCGCGACATCGCAGCCGCTGCGCGCCAGCAGCGTGGCGGTGGCGAGCCCGATGCCGGAGGCACCGCCCGTCACCAGCGCCGTCTTGCCTCGAAGATCGTAGGTGATCATTGGTCGCGTCCCTCCCCTGCCAGCGTGCCGATCTGTCGCAGCGCGCGTTTCAGCGCCAGCAGCCGCCGGTCGCGGTCTTCCAGCACATCCGCCGTCGCGCCCGGCCAGTCATAGAAGCCGGCGCCGGCCATCACGCCGGTACGGCCTTCGGCCACCAGCGCATCCACCGCATCGCACTGCCCGCGCACCGGGGGCGGGCTGTACATGCGGTTCTTCAGGCTGGTCTGGGTGAAGGCGAGGCCGGTGAAATCCGCCTTGGCCAGCACGCCGAGAATGGGCAGGCGCAGCGAGATGCCCTCGATGATCGCGGTGTCGATCTCGGAGGCTGTGGCAACGCCCTCATCCAGCAGTTTCTGGACCTCCAGCGCGATGGCGGATTGCACGCGGTTGGCGATGTAGCCGGGCACGAATTTCCGCATCACCACCGGGCGCTTGCCCATGGCGCGGCATAAATCCACCGCGAAGCTCACCACCGCCGGGTCGCATTCCGGGCCGCCGACGATGTCCACCAGATCGACCAGGTAGGGCGGGGTGTACCAATGCATGATCAGCGCGCGGCCCTGCCGACGCGCCGGGATCAGCGGAAACGGGTCGAGGTAGCTGGTGTTGCTGGCGATGATCGCCTGGGCGGGGGCGAGACGATCCACCTCCTCGAACAGCGCGCGCTTGGCGTCCGGCTGCTCGATGATGGCCTCCAGCACCAGGTTGGCGTCTTCCAGCGCCTCCGCCAGCACCGGCAGGCGCGTCACCGCGTGGTGCAGCCAATCGGCATCTGCCTCCCGCGGTGCCTCGCCGGCCACCACCAGCGTCTCCAGCGCCGTCTCCATCAGCCCGCCGGCCTTGTCCAACGTGGCCATGCTGCTGTCGGTCAGCCGCACCTCATGCCCGCCGAGCGCGAAGACCAGCGCCAGGGCGTGCCCCATGGTGCCGGCGCCGATGATGGCGACCTTGATGCCTGTTGCGCTGGCCATGTGCTGTTCCATCCCGAATCGTGGCGCCGAAACTGGCCCGGCCCCGCGGTTACGGCAAGTCGCGGCTCAGCGAGGCGGGGCTCAGCGAGGGGGGCTCAGCGAGGCGGGGCGGCGCGGGTCCAGGCGGCGCAGAAGGCGGGCAGCAGGCCGCCAGCGGCAAGCTGCATCACCGGGTCCACCTCCCGCGGCGGCAGCGCGGCGGCGGGGGCGCCGGCCAGGACGCAGGCGGCAAGCCCTGCCGCGATGGCACGCCCGCCCGCCCCGCCATCCCGGCGGCGCAGCCAGGCGCCGAGCGCCACCGTCACCACGCCCAGGCCGAAGAACAGCAGGTCCCAGGCCAGCGCATTGGGCGAGCCGTCCCGGATCCGGTGCAGGCCGAGGATCCAGTGGTTCAGCACCGCATCCAGGATGTGCCAGGCGCCGAAGCCGATCAGGCAGGCGGAGACCAGAACGCGCCTGGCCCCGGGCGCGGCGGCATGGAAGCGGCGGGCCAGCAGCAGCCACAGCCCGGCGAAGCCCAGCAGGTAATGCGCGGCGTGGAAGATGCCGTCCCAGAGCATCTGGAAGCGGAGGTCGGCCGGGTCCGTCACGCCGCTCAGCAGGTGATGCCACTGCAGGATCTGGTGCAGCAGGATGCCGTCCATGAAGCCGCCGAGGGCAAAGCCGATCAGCAGCGCGGGCAGGGTCAGGCGGCGCGAGTCGGTCTGCATGTTGCGCCGAACGCCCGCCGCCCGCGCAGGTTCGTTCAGCTTCCGCGATAGGTGGCGTAGGACCAGGGCGAGCAGAGCAGCGGCACGTGGTAGTGCCCCTGCCCCGCCGCCAGCCGCACCAGGATCGGCACAACATCCAGGAACCCCGCCCCACCGAAATGCGCGCCGACATGAAAGCGCAGTTCGTAGGTGCCGGGGGCGAAGGTTTCGGCCGCCAGCAGCGGCGCGTCCGTGCGTCCATCGGCATTGGTCACGGCCCGCGCCACCTGCACCGGGCCGCCGGCGTCCTGGCGGAACAGCTCTACCGTCACGCCCGGCATCGGCAGGCCGCTGGCGGTGTTCAGGATGTGGGTGGTCAGGGCGGAGGGCTTCATTCGCGCGGCGCCCCGGCGGCGACCCAGGCGATCAGGCTGGCGCGTTCTTCCGCCGTCAACTCGGTCAGGTTACCCGGCGGCATCGCCTCCGTCGCCACCTGCTGGCGGATGGATTGCGCCCAGCGGCGGATCTGCCCCGGCTCATCCAGTCGCACGCCCTTCGGCGCCTCCACGAAGCCTTCCTGCGTCGGGCGGGCGGCGTGGCAGGAGGCGCAGCGGGACGCCATGATGCCCTCGACCTCCGCGAAGGCAGGCGCCGGCCCGCCGGCCGGCGTGCGGGCCGGCATCAGCGCGAAGGCCATGACGCCCACCACCACCGCGGCGGCGGCCGGCAGGGCCACCGGGTTGCGGCCGAATTGCCGCTGCACGAAGAACTGCCGCACCAGCGCGCCGGCCAGCGTAATGGCCAGCAGCACCACCCAGTTCCACTCGGACCCCCAGGTCATCGGGTAGTGCGGGCTGATCATCAGGAACAGCACCGGCAGGGTCAGGTAGGTGTTGTGGACGCTGCGCTGCTTGCCCCAGCGGCCATATTTGGCATCCGGCACCTGCCCCGCCTGCATCGCCGCCACCATTTTCCGCTGGCCCGGGATGATCACCATGGCGACATTCGCCACCATGATCGTGCCGGTCATCGCGCCGATCTGCAGGAAGGCGCCGCGGCCGGAGAAGATGTGGCAGGCCGCGAAAGCCGCCACCACCAGCAGGCCCACGCCGAAGGCCGAGAGCCAGCTCTCGTTCTCCCCCCATTTCGACCGGCAGGCGAGGTCATAGACCACCCACCCCGCCACCAGCATCGCGGCCGAGATCGCCACCGCGACGCCGGGCGATAGGTCCATCACCGCCGGGTCCACCAGGTAGGTGCTGGCCTGGCCCCAATAGATCAGCATGAACAGCGCGAAGCCGCTGATCCAGGTCCAGTAGGCCTCCCATTTGAACCAGTGCAGCTTTTCCGGCAGGCTGGCGGGGGCATTGGCGTATTTCTGCTTGTGGTAAAAGCCGCCGCCATGGATCGACCATTGCTCCCCCTTCACGAGGGGGTTGCCGTCCCGCGGCGGGTCGAGCTGGTTGTCCAGGCCGATGAAGTAGAAGCTGGTGCCGATCCAGGCGATGCCGGTGATCAGGTGCAGCCAGCGGATCAGCAGGTTCGCCCATTCGGCGAGGTAGGCGAGGTCCATCGTCTCGGGCGTCCTTCGGCCGCCGGCAGGTGTCCGGGGCGATTATTGCAGAGCAACATTCGCGCCACTCGGCGCCGGCGTCCAGCACCGCGTGCCGCCCGCGGCCTTGTGTGGCGCGCGCCTGAGCCACCCCCTGCACCGCATGGCCGTTTGTGATAGGTTTCGCGACGCGCAGCCTCCCCCCGCATTCCGCGGCCCGGGCGGCAGCCATGGGGGTCAAGTCGGTCGATGGACGGAACCAGTTTGGTGATGCTTGGGGTCATCCTGGCATTGCTGTGTGCCTCCGCCATGTTCTCCGGCACGGAAACCGCCTTCACCGCCGCCAGCCGCGCCTTCGTCACCCCGCGCGCCAAGGAAGGCGACCGCCGCGCCGGCACCCTCGGCAAGCTGAGCGAGCGCAAGGACCGGGTGGTGGCCGCCATCCTGGTCGGCAACAACCTGGTCAATACCACCGCCACGGCGCTCGCCTCCGCGCTGCTGATCTCCTGGTTCGGCGAGGGCGGCGTCGCCTATGCCTCCCTGGTGATGACCGCGCTGCTGGTGATTTTCTCCGAGGTCCTGCCCAAGACCCTGGCGCTGCGGTCGCCGGATTCCGCGGCGCTGCGTGTGGTGCCGGTACTGTCCACCACCATGCGGGTGCTGGGTCCGGTCGCGGATCTGGTGAACCTCGTGGTGCGCGGTACGCTGCGCCTGTTCGGCGTGAAGGCGCCGGAGGCCGAGCGCCCGGGCATCACGGAAGACGAATTGCTCGGGGCCATCGACCTGCACGGCATGGGCCACCAGGGCCCGGCCGATCTCGCGGCGCGGCAGGAACGCGGCATGCTGCGCGGCGTGCTGGCGCTGGACGACATGACGGTGCGCGACGTGATGACGCATCGGTCCCGCGTCGTGGCGCTCAACACGGCTGAGAAGCCGGAGGCGATGCTGGCCAAGGTGCTGGCCTCCCCCCATGCGCGTTTTCCGCTGTGGGGCCGGGATGGGGAGGAGATCCTGGGCGTGGTGCATGCGCGGGACGTGCTGCGTGCCCTGCAGGCCGCTGCGGGTGACACGGCGAAGATGGACCTGGTCGCGGTGGCGCAGCCCGCCTCCCTGGTGATCGAGACGCGGCCGCTGCGCGAGCAGCTCCAGGATTTCCGCAAGGCGCCGATCAAGATGGCGATGGTGCTGGACGAATACGGCTCCCTGAAGGGCATCGTCACGCTGGAGGATATCGTCGAGGTCGTGGTCGGCCAGATCGTGCAGCGCGGTGAGGCGATCCTCGGCGACCTGTCCGAGAATGGCGAAGTCGAGGTGCGCGGCGACTTGCGGGTGCGCGACATCAACCGCGAACTCAACTGGGACCTGCCGGAGGATGAGGCGGCGACGATCGGCGGCCTGGTGGCATCCCGCCAGCGCGGCATCCCGCAGGTGGGCACGGAGGTGACCGTCGGCCCCTACGCGCTGCGGGTGCTGGAACGCCGCGGCCAGCGGATCGACCGGCTGGTGGTGCGGCCGTTGAACCCGGCGATCTCGGCCTGATTTCCCCCTCCGGTGAAACAACCGGAAACCATACGCCACGCAGGGTATTGGACCTGCGCCGGGCAGACTGGATAGGCTGGCGCCAGATCACCCGGGAGCCCGCCATGCGCCGCCGCCTTGCCATGCTCGTCTTTACCGGCGCCTTCACCGGCGCCATGGCCCTGGCCGGTGCCGGCGCCCTCGCCCAGGCGGAGGCCGAGCGTCAGCTCGATGCCGCGCTGGAACGCCTGCGGCTGGCTTTCGGGCCGGAGGCGCGGCTGGCGGTCGGGCTGCGGCAGGTGGACCCGGTGACCGGCCGCGCCCGGCTCGGCGACCTCACCATCACGGCGCCGAAGGAGCGCATTTCCATCACCGAATTGCTGCTCCAGGACGTGACCGATTCGCGGCTCGGGCGTGCGGAGGCGCGCTCCATCCTGCTGGTGACCAATATCGGCGCGGCGGAAGACAGGTTCGAGGCCGCCCGGCTGGTGCTCGGGGGCATGTCGCTGCCGGCAGCGGGGCAGAAATTCAGCCTCTCCACCTTCGAGCTCGGCACCATGGAGCTGGAGGCGCTGCGCGGCACTGGTAAGCCGGGCTCGCTGACCGTGGGGCGCGCCTCGCTGGAGGGGTATGGCCCCGGTGTGCTCGGCGCGGCGTCGCTGGAAGGCGTCGATTTCCGTGACAGCGGCAACGGCGCGCTGGCCTTCCGCCTTGGCCGTGCCGCGGTGCAATCCATGGTGCTGCCGCCGCTCGATGGGTCGATGCCGGATCCGCGGCAATTTTCGGTCCAGCTCATCACCCTGGAGGGGGCGGAGCTGCGCGAGCCGGATAACCAGGTGGACATGACCATCGGCCGCTTCGCGCTGCGGGACTGGGTGCCGGGCCGGCTGACCGACCTGGCGGTGGAAGGGGTGCGCGTGGCCGCCCCCTTCGGCGCGCTGGGCGCGGGCGAGGTCCGCATCGGGCGCATCGCCTCCCAGGGCATCGATATGGCCGGCACCACCATCGCGCTGATGGATGGGGTGCAGGTGCCGGACCCGGTGGTGGGCACGCCGCAAAGCGTGGTGATGGAGGGGCTGACGGCGCAGGCGGGCAGCCAGCCGGTCTTCGCCCTCGGCCGCACCGCGATCGAGGCCTCGATGGACGCGACCGGCCTCGCCGAGACCACCATGGGCCTGCAGGGGCTGCGGGTGACGCTGCCCGCCGGCACCTCGGCCTGGCTGGAACAGCATGGCTACGGCGAGGTCGCCGGTGGGCTGGAGCTGCGCGGTTCGGCACGGCGGGAGGGTGGCGTGCTGGATATCGCCCCCTTCGGCCTGCGCTGGGACCAGGCCGGCAGCCTGTCGCTGCGGACCAACCTGAGCGGGATGCCGCTGCCCCGGCCGGGGGAGGCGCAGGATGACGATGCCATCATGGCGCAGGTGATGCGCGCCCGGCTGCACGGGCTGACGCTGTCGCTGCGCGACGAGGGTCTGGTCGGGCGGGTGCTGGCGCAGCAGGCCCGCAGCCAGGGGGTGCCGGAGGCGCAGCTGCGCGAGCAATACGCGCAGATGGCGCTGGCCATGCCGATTCCGGGCGCTGGCCCGGCTGCATCGCCCGGCCGTGCGGCGCCAGCCCCGGCCCCGGCCCGCAAGGGCGCTGCCCCGGCCGCGCCCCCGGCAGCCAGTTCCAAGGGGGCGGCACCCCAGGCCGCTGCACCCCACTCGGCGGCACCCCACGCGGCGGCCGGCGCGGCCGATCCGTTCCAGCAGGTGCGGGACGCCGTGGCCCGCTTCATCCGCCAGCCAGGCGAGCTGGAATTCACCCTGCGCCCGCCGCAGCCGGTCAGCTTCGAAGCGATGCAGGGGCTGGCCGGCGCCGGGCCGGTGGAGGCCGCGCGCCGCCTGGGCCTGTCCGCCACGGCGCGCTGACCAAGCCCGGCGCCGCGCGGCCCCCGCGCGGCGCAGTTGCGTATCCCTCGTGGAATGGTGGGCAACCTGCCCGCCGCGGCGCGGTTACCGCGGAGCCATCCGACAGGGAGCGTATGCGATCATGAAGAACATGCTTTTGGCCACCGCCGCCTGCATCCTGGCCGGCGGGGCTGTCCAACCGGGGCCGGCCCAGGCCCAGGATAGCGGCCCGATCACCGTGCGCATGGCCGATCCGCAAGGCAATTCCGTCGGCACCGTCGAGATCCGCGAGCTGCGCCACGGCACGCTGTTCGTGGCCGATCTGCGGAACCTGCCGCCGGGGCCGCATGGCTTCCACGTGCATGAGCGTGGCGTCTGCGAGGCCCCGGGCTTCCAATCCGCCGGCGGCCACTACAACCCGGGCGAGACCGAGCATGGCTTCCACAGCCAGGGCGGCTTTCATGCCGGCGACCTGCCGAACATCCATGTGACGCAGCAGGGCACTGCCCGGGCGGAATTCCACAGCGAACGCCTGTCGCTGGCCCGCAACCCGTCGCAGGCCAATAGCGGCGCGCCCTTCACACTGCTCGGCGCCGATGGCACCGCCATCATGATCCACCAGCGGGCCGATGATTATCGGGACATGGACAGCGCCGGCAGCCGGATTGCCTGCGGCGTCATCAAGGCGCCGTCGTGATGGCCCGCCCCCACATCCTGGCCGCGCTGCTCGCGGCGGCCGCAATCCCGCTGGCCCTGGCGCTGCCCGCCGCGGCGCAGCAGGCACGCACGGTCCAGACCGAGAGCGGCCCGGTACGCGTGGAGACCCTGGCCGACGGCTTGGTCCGCCCCTGGGGCATGGCCTTCCTGCCGGATGGCCGCCTGCTGGTGACGGAACGCCCGGGCCGGCTGCGGGTGGTGACGCGGCAGGGCGAGCTGTCCGACCCCCTCGGCGGCACGCCGGAGGTCTTCAGCCAGGGCCAGGGTGGTCTGCTCGATGTCGCGCTCGACCCCGACTTCGGGGAGAACCGCCGCATCTACCTGTCCTTCGCCGAACCGGCCGAGGGCGGCACCGCCTCCACCGCCGTGGCGCGCGGCCGCCTGAACGGGGATGCGACGGCGCTGGAACAGGTGGAGGTGATCTTCCGCCAGATGCCGCGCATCGAGGGCGAGATGCATTTCGGCTCCCGCCTCGCCTTCGGGCGGGATGGCCGGCTGTTCATCACCACCGGGGAACGCTTCCAGTTCCAGCCGGCGCAGGACCTGGACTCGCACCTCGGCAAGGTCATCCGCATCGAGCGGGACGGCAGCGTGCCGCAGGACAATCCCTTCGCGGACCGGCAGGATGCGAAGCCGGAGATCTGGTCCTATGGCCACCGCAACATCGAGGCCGCGGCGGTGCATCCGCAAACCGGCGCGCTGTGGGTGGTGGAGATGGGCCCGCGCGGCGGCGACGAGCTGAACCGCCCGGAGGCCGGCCGCAACTATGGCTGGCCGCTGGTGAGCTGGGGCCGCCATTATGACGGGGAGCCGATTCCGGACCCGCCGACGCGGCCGGACCTGGCCGGGTCGGTGCATCAGTGGACGCCGGTGATCTCGCCCTCCGGCCTGGTGTTCTACACCGGCGAGGCCTTCCGGGCCTGGCGCGGCAACATGCTGATCGGCGCGCTGACGGCGCCGGGCATCGTGCGGCTGGAGCTGGACGGCAACGAGGTGCGCGGCGAGCACCGGATCGAGCTGGGCCAGCAGATCCGCGACGTGGAGCAGGGGCCGGAAGGCGCCGTCTATGCCCTGACCCACAGCGAGGAGGGACGCATCCTGCGCCTGACGCCGGGCGAGGCCGCGACCGGCGGCGACACGCCGGCGCGCCCCGCCGCAGGTGGCGGCACCCGCTGAGGCTCAGCCGGCTGGCGGGGCCGTGCGCGCCATGGCGGGCATGGCGGAGACCTTGGCGTACCAGGCCTCCAGCTTCGGATGGCCCGGGCGCCAGGGCTCGTTCGGGTAGCGGAAATCGAGGTAGCCGAGGGCACAGGCGATGGTGATCTCGCCGATCGTGGTCAGCGCACCCAGCGTTTCCGCCTCCGCCTCCAGCGCCTCGATCGCGCGCGTCACCTTGCCCTGCTGCGTCTCGATATAGGTCCGGCGGCCTTCATCCAGCGGCAGCGCGATCTCCCGCCGCCGCGGCTGGGTCGCATCCATGATGCCGTCGCCGAGCGCCTGCTGGCGCAAAGCGGTCCAGCGCGCCGGACCGGCGGCGGGGAACAGCCTGGGCGCGTCGCCGATGCTGTCGAGGTACTCGCAGACCACCGGGCTGTCATACAGCGACAGGCCATCATCCGTGACCAACGTCGGGATCTTCGACAGCGGGTTGTGCCGCAGCAGCGCCGGGTCCTTGCCGGCCTCCGCCCAGGGGGTGATCCGGTCCTCGATGCCGCGCTGGATGGCGCAGGCCATCGCCTTGCGGACATAGGGGCTGTTGGGGGAGACGGTGAGTTTCATGCGTGCGGTTCCTCCGGTGGCCCCGCAGTCTCCGCCGCGCGGCGCATCCCGGCAATATCCGGCCCCCGCCGCCGCAGGCTGCGGCGCAACGAGGCGGCCTCCCGCCGCGCCGTCTCGGCGACCAATGCGGCGAAGTCGTCGACGATGTCCGGGCGCGACTGCCAGGCGGGAAAGAACAGGCCGTAGGGGATCGGGATCGAACAGGCGAAGGGCCGCATGACCAGATGCGGCGCCGGGGCGGACAGCGCCACGAAGGGGTCCGCCAGGGCCACGCCCCGGCCCTGCGCCACGAGCTGGCAGACCACCACGCCGTTCGAGGCCTCGAAGCGCGGCCGCGGGGTCAGCCCCGCCTCCCGGCAATGCCGCTCCAGCCCCTGCCGCAGCAGCGATCGCTCATGCGTCACCACCAGGTCATGCGCCAGCAGATCGGCCAGGCCCACCTGGCGGAGCGCTGCCAGGGGATGGTCGCGGCGCATCACCACCACCGCCTCCAGCGTGCAGACCGGCTCGACCTTCAGCTTGGGGTGGGCCAGCGGCAGCACGGTGACGCCCAGGTCGAAATGCTCCTGCTCCACCACCGTCTCGGCATCCAGGCGGATGCGGGTATCGACCAGTGCGGTGAAGTCGGGCACGCGCGCCGCCATTGTCCGCAGCGCCGGGCCGAGCACCACGCTGGCCACCTGCGGCGCCGTCAGCACGCGCAGATGGCGATCGCTGCGACCCTCCCGGATGCCGGCGGCCAGGCGTTGCAGCCCGTCATGCCCGGCCAGAACGCGCTCGGCCTGGCGGTAGAAGCGCAACCCCTCCGCGGTCAGGGTCAGGCGGCGGTTTTCGCGGTGGAACAGGCGGAAGCCGAGCTCGCCCTCCAGCGCCGCCAGCAGCCGCCCGACCTGCGGCTGGGTGCGCCCCAGCCGGATCGCGGCCTGGGAGACGGAGCCGCCATCGACGAAGGCGCGCAGCGCATCCAGCGACCGGAGGTTGTGCATCCTGGCGCTCCACCCTGTGCGGAAACCGCATGTTTCGGTACCCATAACGCATTTGACGCAGCAGCGCAGGGGCGCGCATGGATGACGGACCGGTGACACAGCCGATGTCCCGGCTCCAGCGAGGCTGCGACCATGTCCGACCGCGACCAGACCGGCGCCGCCTGGCGCCTGGCTCCTTCGAGCTACGCCGCCGCCCGCGAGGTGGAATTTGCGCTGCCGGAGGCACCTGCCTCCCGCTACCTGAGCATGCGCGACGGCTGCCGGATCGCGGTGGATGTCTGGCTGCCGGAGGGGGCCAAGGGCCCGGTGCCGGCCATCCTGATCATCACCCCCTATTACCGCCGCTTCCGGCTGGTGGAGGGCGGCCGGGGCGATGCGATCCCGAATGCCGGCAAGTTCGTGCGCCACCTGGTGCCGCGCGGCTATGCGGTGGTGGTGGTGGATGTGCGCGGCACCGGCGCGTCCTTCGGCACGCGCGACAGTTTTCGGTCGCCGCGGGAGCGGGAGGATTCGGCCGAGATCACGGATTGGGTGGTGGCGCAGCCCTGGTCGGATGGGCAGGTCGGCGCCACCGGCATCTCCTACCCCGGCGCGGCGTCCGACTTCCTGGCTAGGGACTGTACCTAACCAACTTGCGGGTTGTAGCGACGGCTGATTCAAGGGTGCCGGGAGGGACCCGAGATGGCGCGCTATGATCTGAGC
>LNFM01002372.1_pt1 | contig 39661 bp, 60 predicted proteins | sample 596031 | NCBI WGS metagenome assembly LNFM01 (sample SAMN04254537, study PRJNA301005) | activated carbon metagenome | isolation source: dual media filters at the Ann Arbor, Michigan drinking water treatment plant | place: USA: Ann Arbor | reverse complement strand
TCGGCACCTTGTGGAGCATTTCGTTTAACTTGTGGGATTTGAATAGCCATGTGTGCTCCTAGTAGTTATTCCAGTGATTGTGACCAAAGTCGTTGGGTAGTCCACCAAGCGATACACCGTTACCAAGTGCAGTCCGTGGTTGTCCTGGTGTCAAAGACAATCCGCTACCTAACCCACCTGTCGATGTTGTGGTAGTCGTAGGCTTTGCAATCGATGAGTTGTACATTTGAAACCCTGCACTTGCGCCTTGACCTAATGCCGAAGCGTATCCAGAAATCATTGCTGAGTTTGCTTGAGCGTATGCAGACTGCACACCGGTTGCAGCGTTGATGCGTCGCTGGTTTGCTTCGTTTCGAAGTCTGCTTTCTGCCATAAACGCCTGGTTCTGAATATCCATGCGATTAAGTTCAGCATTGAGGCTGGACTGTGCAACCAGGTCACCAGTTGCATCCCCTTTAACTTCGATTCCTTGCGCCGCAAATGCCGCTATTTGCTCGTCTCGGACAACTGCTGCTTCAGTCATAGACCTAGCTTCGAGCGCAGCGCCTTGGCGTCTTACGTTCGCTGCATCGATCTCTGCAAGTTGTGCGTTTAGTTCGGCAATCTTTGCCTGAAACTCTGCATTGGCTTTAATTGCGTCAGCTTGTGCTTTAGCACCAAGTAGAGTCATCCCTATTGATGCGCCTGCTAATACAGCTGCTACTACAGGTAGTGCCATTCGTTACCCCTTACTCACGTCTATTAAAATAGACGAGATTTCAATTGGAAGTGGATCAACTTGTCGTAGGCAAATCCTACCGTTAAGTTGCCATTCTGAGAACGGTCGGTATTTAATTGCTCTTGTTTTCTCGGCTAAAGGCTTGTTGATGGTGTCTCGTGTGTCCCACTCATAACCTTGCTCCATGCCGTTAACTTTATCATTTGCTGGAAATGTACCAGATGCGTAGCCGCCTCGCGTGCGCACGTACCTGACAACCACTTCATTTGCGATCTTTGCACTGAGTGCAAGTGATCCGCCTTTAGAATCAACTGACAATGTCTCAATATCTGACGTGTACGGTAATCCTACGATTGACCAAACCCTTGGCGTTGGTAGTGTGACCTGTCCTGCGCTAACGGTGTATGTCGGATACGAGTCAATGTCGTTGTTTGGTGATCCTTCAACTATGTAGTCAGAAAAAATTGATACATTTTTTCCATTTAAGTGTGCTAACCCTGTGATAACAGTATGACACTCATACATTGTTAACGCCACACTTCTAAGGTTTACAGGTAAAGCTTCACCAATGATTGTAAATCGCATTGTCACACCTGGTGTCACAGATGCTAAAACCAAATAGTAATAGGCTTCTACTTCAGGATTCCAGATACCGAATGTTTGACCAACTCTAGCTTCCCAGTATGTTGTCGATGCTCCAATTGCGTAATCAACCGATACGTCCCATTCACCTGCTACTGCAGAAAGTGTTGCAGGTTGTCCTTCTTTAAGTCGGTACAACACAGACGAGTGAGCAAAGGTTCTAAAGTCTTGGATGTCCGTCAATGCTCTGACGCTTGATCTTTCAATTGTATATAGACCATTGCGAAGAACTACAAACACCAGGTAACTTTTAGATGTGTTAACAGAGTTGTAAGCTACAACTTCTTTATACAACCCATCAGTGTCATGTCTTGTCCATCCTCTTAACCCTGTGTCAGTGTCAAATGAATAACTACATGCTGTTCCATCGTCTAGGACCACGAATAAGTACGGCACTTCGCCACCCTGGAACGCCCAGGATACTACTTTCCTACCGTAAAACAGATGGTCACTGAACACTGTAACATCTTGAGCGGTGACTGACTTAATATTATCGTCATAGACCAATGTCTTGATTGAGTTTGTAGAAACGTCAATGAACAACATTCCATAAGTTGTAACTATTGGTGGTACGTCTTTATCTGCGACAGCATTGTTAATCAATTTTAATGCAGGGTTTAGACCAGACACCGGAATATCGGCTCCTCCAAAGTAAACACCCTCAGTAGTAAACACATAAAGCCCTGATCGTTCTATAACGTGTAGGATCTTAGGATTCCTTTGTCCAATATCTAAAATTAACGCAGTTGCAGAGCTTAATGGGAAGTCTCTAAGCATGTATCGTGGGTAGTTAATTTTACTCAAACCTAAAAAGTTATCTTTCCAAATTACAAGTCGATTGTTGTAAGCAGCAATACCATCAACTATCCACTTTTGAAAAGATGACGAGATTGTCGCACCGTTTGTTAAATCAAAAGGACTCGACAAGTCTTGAAAGTTGTTTGTGACCGTTTCAAAAGATTCAGGTGGAGGGTTAGTGTAATCTGCTTCTTGACCAAAATCGATAAAAGCAAAACTAAAATTTGCGCCGTTAACATAAGATCCTTCCAGATCGACTATTCCAATTAAACCCCATGATGAAGAATCTGATCTTCTTCCTGCAGGTCTACCAGCAGATGGTGTAATTGGTCTGCGATACACGTTTATTCTTTGAACTCTTTGTGAAAACTCAACTGCAGGAGCATTTGGAAATACCGTGTCCCAAATCTGATAACCCTCAATATAAAAACTATTATTTTCATTATTTGTAGGAAGTTTTGGATAGTGAGTTAAAAGTGCGCCACTGACGTTGTTGTAAATAAATATATTTTGTAAAAGTGATTCTACTCCACCCTTAGTAACTGCAGTAAACCCGTACTCAACGTAATGTCCAAGCATTGCTTCAACTTGAACCGAGCTTCTGACTTTGTCGGTGTACACCGATGTACCTGGTGGGGAGTATATGATTGGATATTCTTGACCTACCCCATTATACGTACCTGTTGCGTTTGCAACCAAGGTATCTAATACTAAAGTTAATCTTTGTAGTCTTCTACCTTCACAAGCAACGAACACTACATCTGAACTATTATCTCGCTCTTTAAACGCTTGAAATCGTAAATTGGGTAAATCTGCTGCGGTGTAGAGCGACGTTTCTTCATCTACCAACTGCAGGCTGTACGCGATGTCTGTTCCGTTTTCTCTAAACGGTTCGACAATGTTGTACGCTCGAATATAAAGTGGACCAAACTCTAAAATGTAATCTCTTTTAATTGAAGTCGTGTAGCTAATTGTACCTGATGCAGCACCGGCATTAAGGCAAGTAAATGTGAAAGTATTGACAGTAAGAACTATGATTGTTTTTATTCCTGTAGTGATGGCAGCCGCATCAGAAGTTACAGTAACAACAATTTTATCACCGCTTTTAAAACCATGTGCAGTAGATGTGATTGTTGCTGTAGTTGTAACTCTGGTCCAAGCAATGGCTGATAGTACGGTTTGCCCAAGGATACTGTCTTGTGGTCGTGGTGGAACGTAAATACGAACGTCTGTATTGTCTTTTGTAAGTGCTCCGAGCCAAGTACCAGGTGCGTTTATAACACGTCCGGTTTTGCTAAGAATAACATTACGTGCAGTCTTTAGACCTGAGTAGTATGATTGAACGTCAGTTTTGTCGTGTAATGCAGGGTCTAGTTCACCGTAGGTAAAGCTAGCTTTTTTAAGAATTGCCATTCGTCACTCCTAAGACAACCGAGCTTTGACGAATTCTGATCGTGCGTACTCCGGTTGGTAAATGTTCGTCTCTTTAGAATCTTTCGCAACAGCGTCTGCAAATGCCTGAGCTTTTAACTGCAACAGCATACCTGCAACTTCTTTACTATCTTTACCAACAATCAGAGGCATGGCAAGTAGTGCGAGCTTGTACGCGACGTACATCGCAGCTTCTACTGATAAGCTTTGCGGTAATACGCTAGATGAAATGTATTCGAGTTCTGCGTCATATTGGTTTGCGAATATGACTTTGACACCTAGTCGAGTACCAACCTTGCGATCAACTTTTGTCTCGTTGTCGTCAGTGGTCAGATCGTTAACTATACGTCTAATGTACACACAGTCTGATGGATACGTGTATGCGTACTTCCATAGGCTGTTTGGGTCTTCTACGATCAATGTGAGCGGTGCGGTGGTTGCTGTATGGTCCAGATCCATCTCAGCCAGGGCTCCGTGATATGCCCCTATCCAGTGAGTCCGTAAAGTCTTGGCCTCATTGGATTGATCAGTCTCGCTGTCTGCTATCTTTTTTTGAAGGTACAGCGCACTCAAAGCTAGATTAAATATATCCGTCTTATTGTACACTGTACCCCCTCAGATTACTTAGACTCAGCAACGACTTTTTCCATCCACTTTTCAGAGAATAGATTTGACTTGATGACAAACACGTCGCCTGCAAAACGCCTGCGACCGCCGTGATAACCATTCATAGTAGCCACGACTTGAATATCTTTGATCTCTTCTTGCGGTGTCTCCACCGCTTCGTCTTTTGGTTTCTGAAAAATACTCTTTGCTTGAGCCATATTTTAATCCTTTTAGATAGTTGTGTAAGCTTTTGGAAACGGCTTGTACGCTGGGATTTCTTTCAATGGCACGTAGTGTGCTGATACTGAAAGAGTAGGTGCTGTTCCACCAGTAGGAGTCACTCGGAAACCCAAGTAACGCTGACTGATAGATCCCTGTGGGATTGGAACAATCACTTCTTTATCCACTGTCAAATTTGTAAGTGGAGTTGCTACCGTCGCAGATGCAATAACTGTAGGTGAACCTAAGTTAGATGCTGCTGAAGTAATAACTTCAAACAAATAAGAAGTAGCCGCAACAGTTCCAGCTGCTGCAGTCGTAACCGTGAACAACCCAGCCATCAACTCACCGATTGATGGGTCAACATTGACCGCACCGATATCGAAAGTATCAGCTGAAACAACTGCTGAAGTTGTGATTGCTGCCTTGGACATTAATTCGTTTTGAATATCGTGAAACATTTTCGCCTCCTATTAAGCTAATGCAGCTTCTGTTGATAAGATCGCGTCAGACAATCTTACTGGAATACCGTTGAATGAAAGAACAACTTCGCCGCCGTAGTTCATGAAAGTCAAACCGCCACCAGCTTTAACTTGCGCTAATGCTTGTTTGTGGAGGATCGCATGAACTTCTCGGTTACAGTAAATAACTGTTCCAGGGATGTAATCCAACTTGTACATTCCAGTGATCATAAGGTCGATCAACTGTGGATTAGTTCCTGTTCCAGCTTTCATATCTGAAACGTCGATGTTCGCGATACGTACAGCTTGACGGTAATCTTTAACAACCAACCCGTGGTCGATTTCAAAAATCTCATCGTAACCGTAGAATGTACCAGCTGCGCCGAGTTCATCAAGACCTTGCAACTGAACTAACTTTCCACCTTCAGAGTAGTCAGTGCGCTTCAAACCTGCGTTTGTTCCTGCAGGGTAAACACCGAACAATGACTGAGATGACCAGTTACACATCCAGATAGATGTATTGTCAGATCCAGATCCACCAGCGTTAACTACGTTCTTCGCAGTTTCAGATGTAGCAGGTGTAACTGTGTAATAGATATCTGCCAATCCTGGTTCTTTGTTTCCTTCGCCTGATGGAGATCCGTAGATCAACAATGAAGCGTGTTCGTTTGCCATACCTTGGATGTGACCCATAGCTTGGTTCCATCGGTTCAAAGCTACGCGATCTTTACCACCGCGCTCAGCAACCTTTGCATCCATTTGAGATCGTGACTCAAAATGTGATGCAGAGAATGTGCGCTCCTCGATCCCAGACTTCGAAGGTGCAATCGCTTGATTGGCCTTACGATACTTAGGTCGTGGTAAGAAAGAACGGATTGACTCTTTGTGAATTGTCTTCTCGTTCATCTCTGTGTATGGAATGTCTTTCAACATTGAGTTCGTCAATGTTAAGACTTCCGCAACTTTGTCACCCTTCTTGGCGACATCGGCTAATGTTACAAAGCCTGCTCCTTTTAATGCCATAAAAACTCCTTTTAAAAATCTTTTTTACTCAGCACACCTATTTGTACTGAGTATTTAAAAACTTGGTAAAATCATCACCTTGATCCGCACCAACAGTGTTAGGTGTAACCAGGGTTCCTTCGCTGCCGAGAAGTGCTTTATGCAAACCTTGCAAATCTCGCATGACACTAGGAGGCAACATACTGTTCTTAGTTGTCAATTCTTTTTTGGTATTCGGAAAGAAACGGTCCAGAACAACGTCAACTTTTTTAAGATTGGCATCGAAATTCTGACCACCGAACTCTTTATCTTGCTTCAATTCATTGAACCATTCGCCTTTTTGCTTCTGTGCAGCGGCTTGCATTTTAGCTGCACGTTCTTTTTCATACGACTCGACCTGAGTCTTGAAACCTTTTGCAAGTGCTACGTATTCTGCAGCAGCTTCTTTTGATAACTTGTTGGCAGCGACAAAGTTTTTGATACCGATGATTTGATCTTTGCTGAGTCCTGTTTCGTCGAAGCTTGCTTCGGTCTTGGGAGGTTCAGTGGTTTCTTCGGTGGGAAGCTTGTCTCCCTCTGCAGGTTTATATCCTGTTGACTCTCCTGGAGGTGGAGCTTCGTATCCGCTTGCTGGCTTTGCGTCAGTTGCTTTTGTCGGTATTCCTTCTTGTGCCGGTTCGACTTTTGTTTCTTGCGGCTTTTGTCCGTACATTGCATCGATGGCGGTTGTATCGTTAGAGGGAGTCCCTTGCGTGATAGACGCCGCTGGACTCGCTGATTGCGCCGGTGCTGCACTTGGCCCTCCTTGGCTAGTTGTATCACTTGCTTCGTTGAATAATAGTTTCTTGAACATTTTGTTTCTCCTTTTCTCTAATCATTTCTGCAATAAGGCTTCCTGTCAATTCAGGTGAAGCTGCTAAACACAATTCATAAATTGAACTACCTGCGCGGTAGAAACTCGTAAGGTCTACAAGCGCATCACCATACAGTCCTGCTGGTGGTACTTTACCTACTTCGAAACATTGAAATAGGTATTTGATAAAAACTTTTCCATGCGGGTGCGAAAGCATCACCTGCAGCGATTTTAGAACAGTGTCGTACCGCGACTGTTCTAACCGTTCTTCTTCTTGTTGGGTCATGTTATCCTTCTATTCCTGCCAATGTTGCCTGGGCTTGAGCTTCGTCTTTTCGAGCTTTTGCCATTGCCGGTGCAGCTTCCAGCATCTGTTGTTGTTGCGCTTGCTGCTGTTGTCGCTCTTGTCGTAGTTGTACAACTTCCGCATCCGATCTGTTAAGACCAGCTGGTAAGTACAATCGATCATCATATAAGTTTGCAAGGACATCAAGGTTGGCCTTATCCCAAATGCTTGGGTTTAATTGGCCTACGTTTGACACCATTGCAATGTAACGATCAATCCCTGGTAAATCTGCAGACCGTTGCGCCTGCGCAAATACAGAGATGAATACGATCTTAAGCTGTGTACCTGCGATCTCCGCTGGTGGTTCACCAACATACGGATCTACTTCGATCGCGTAAGCTGCAAGGTATTCAACTAATGGAGTGTTCAAGGTGTAATTCAAAGATTGGAGTGCAGGTCCGATGACAAGCTGCTGTTCTGCCATAACCGCACGAACTTCTTCAGCTGTACGAGTCTTTGGATTCTGAGATAAGAACAACATCAAGTCTTCGTAGAACATTTTACGAACCATGTTGCGAAGGTCTGCAACGTCTTCGTTCAACGTGTTGATTGCAGGATTCATCTGCATCAATGGTTTTGCGCCACCCTGTGCGGCATCTTGCGCTCCCCAAGGTACGTATGATCCTGGGTTCCCAGAGTTCTGATAAGACTTCTTAAGACTTGCTGGACCTTGCATTGGTGGTCGAAGCATCAACTCAATCGCGATGTCTTTGTTCAAAGCCTTTTTATTTAAAGACTTAATGGCACCAAGTGCGTTTGTCGCTGGTCCAGTCTCGCCGTATGCAAAGTTATTTGACGACATGTTACGAACCGCGATGAACGGTTTACGTGTGCGGTATTGAACTCGTAAGAACTTCTTGTCATCTGTGAACTCGTTACGTTGCATACCTGCGTAATAGCCTGCACCTTCGGTGTCAGCGCACTCGTATGTGCAGCATACCCACTTACGGTTCTGTCCACCTTCTGGTGAACCAAAGTCAAATAGATCGTTCGGTTTACAAACTTCACAGACAAGGATCTTCTGGTCAAAGTTCCCGTCCTTCCACATGCTTTGTACGTGCGTAGAAAAGATTGACATGTCGTATTCGCCGTCAACTTTTTGACCGTACTTCTCAACCACTTCTTTAACAGTCAGTGGAAACTCTCGCACAAGTACGTTTGCAATACCTGTGAAGTCATTCATTAAATAGTATGTACCGGCACCAAGGACTGAGAAATGTGGTCCTTTGTCTGGAAGCTCGTCAATATACAACACGCTGGTGTCAAAGATAGACCAGTCGTGATAAAGCTCTGGAAGTGCGTGATAAAGATTAGATGTTGAAGCAATTGCCAAGCATCTGTCGTTTAAGTTCTGCGTCCAAGCTTTGACCGATGTCATCATATTAAGACGTGGATCTGGGTGCGAAAACCTAAACCATGATCTGGTCGAAGAAGTGTTACCCTCTAAAAATCCAGATACTAAATCTCTATGTGAAATTAAGTGTGTGGTGTCAACGATGTGATGATTCTCACGCTTGCCGCTGTCTTTTAGTAGCATGTGTTTAGCACGTGATGGACTCATCCATAATGCTTTATCGATCCAGTCCGAACGTAATAAATTAATGAACTGGTCACGGAGCACCTGTCGAAGGTGTTCCAATTTTGATTTGTCTTGCATTATAACCCCATAAAGTTAAAGGTCTCGTCTTGCGCACCGCTGTCGCTAAGGAATAATCTAGCAAGCTGTGATGCTTGCAAGTCTCTACGATTTGCTTCAGTTGCTCGTCGTCTTTTTTCGTCGTCTAAAGCTTTACGTGCCATGCCTTCAGGTCCTGAATAGTCTGGTGGTTTTAATGCGTCACCAATACCTTGTGCTGCTCCAACACCCATTACACCGGGTATTCCCCCAAATAATCCACCCGCTAAAAGCTCTGGTGAAACTCCGAGGCCGCCTGCAATGTTATTAAAGGTGTCTACGGTGTTGTCAATTATGCCAATACCTGTGCCGTCTGCTTGTCCATCACCGTCGTCGTCATCTTGACCTAGCCAACTGCTTACCCAACTCATAATACCCCTCGCTTAAAATTTATGCTTAATGATGTAACTCGTTTTGTCAACGTCCATAAGTGAGTCCTGCATACGGATTGTAGGTTGTTTCGTCCGAGGATGCGTCCAGTACGTCGCGCATCTCCTCGGTCTGGTTATGTTCCAACCGGTCGTAAAAGATGCGACTGAAGCGAAGGACAAAGCCATCGGCCACATCGGGTGACATCCCAACTCGTTGCTTGATGTCGATCTTGGGTTCTGCCTGCTTCTTTAGCGTTGTCTTGTTTCTTATGCCTTTGGTCCAGCACAATTGTTTGCGAATGTCGTGCAACCAGTCAGGGTTCCTAGCCTTTAGCGCACCACCACGTTGCATCCACTTTTGCGCCTCGTAGTACATCTGCGCACGCATGTTGTGATACTGCGAGTCCTTGGTCTCTGCCACATCGTTCGGTGATGAAGCAAAGCTCACAAGCTCCCAGTTATATTTCTGTTGCGCCTGCGCCATCGTAAACACCGCCGTACCCTCGGCCTGATCGATCAGTACATAGTCTACGCTGTACTCTCGCTCCCAATACACCATTCGTTGGTACGTGTACAAGTGTGTCTGTCCACCAGCTTTATCAAGTTTATAGTAGTCTACCATGATGGACACCGCACCTTGATGTATCCAGATCGCGCAGCTATCGCCGCCCGTCCACGCTAAATCGGCAGTCATCACACATGGAAGCATTGACTGACTGTCGATCTCTATCGGATTACTCAGTGCTGTCTCCACATCCCCTGCACTTATAATTGAGTCAGCCGAAGATTTTCTCGGTAGTCCACGTACACGCACCCTGAAGTCATCTGCGTCCTCATTACCGCCACACTCCGCTAACACCCCAGCCACGAACTCTTTCGACACACCCTCGCACGTGCGCGAGTCAATACGCCGTGATATCCATGTCGGGTCCAGCATCTTCTGTTCGAACGCACTGTCTGGGTCATCGGAGTTTCCGATCATGAACCAAACCTTCATCGTATCCGTATCGGTCATCGCACCATTTAAGTATTGTATAATGTTTGCAGGCACACCAGCTGCCTCATCCACACCAAGTAGAACGCATCCACCTTTGTTGTGTAACCCCGATGTTGCGGCAGGATTGTTCGCATCCCAAGTGAACATGTCAATGCGCCAATTCTCTGCAAGCTTCTCATCTCTACTTTTGATCGATTCACCAAGCTTCTCAAAGAACACGTCAAAGAATCTCGCATGTCTGCACCAGATATCTAACTCCACCCACGTGATGTTTTTCACCTGCGTGTACGTGTTGGCCGTTAACCTTCCACGGGTCCGCTGAGTAAACATAAGCATCATCGTGGTCATCGCAAAGAACGCCGACTTCCCAATCCCGTTACCAGATGAAACAGCAAGTTTGAAAGGTAGGTCGCGTGTTGCAGGATTTTTAAAGTGCTCACTCATCTCATCCCATATTTGTGTCTGCCACTTGTAGGGTTTGAAATGTTCCAGTGCATGTCCAACTTGTCCGAACGGCCAGATCACATAAGCTAATTTATTGTAATCGTACCTATACTTATCAAGCAGCTGTGAGAATAACTCGACGTCACTCTTTAGATTACTCATGATCCCCAGCCTTTTGAAAGCGCACGTCGTATGTAAACACGCGCAACAGTTTCGGAATATCCTTTTGCAACAAAGTCAGCAATGACAGCATCTACGCCAAGTCTTGATACAGCAGACGCAACATTTTTATAGTCCAGACCAAACGGTATTATTACTAGATTACTCATTCTGTTTCACCAACTCCTTCATCACGTCAATGTTGGCCTGGTCAACAAACGGATCACCTGTAAGCTTCACCATCGGTGTGATGTCGATCTCATTTGCTCGCTTCTCCGAGTCAAGCAGATACGCGGCCAGGTTCCCACCAATGTCGTGAGTGTGCTCCACCTTCTCAGTAAATAAACTCTCATGCTTACCAAGTAGCTCAAGCCCCTTTGTCTTATCCCAGAACGTGATGCGCTTGATGAACCCTGTATGCTCCTTGATACCGTTTGCATCACTCTCCCATACCTCTCGCACCTCGATGGACTTAATCGCCCGTCGCACGTCAGCTGGTATGTCCTTGATGTCTTTCACAGTGCCGTCCGAATTGAACACGTCAATCGGATCAACCTGCGCTATCTCATTGGTCCGTTCCAGTATCTCACGCGCATCGAACGACGCCTTACGACCACTCTCGGACTGTATGAGCGCCAACGCTGCCTGTACGTCCTTCTTATTTAAAATGTTATTACCCTGGTTTGTGGTAAGCCCTGCAAGCTTTGCGGCTTGTGAAGTGGATCTACACTCCACATACGCCATCAAAAACTTTATCATCTTCGGATCAATTCTATGCTTGTAGTCTAACGAGTTGTTTAAAATTTGTAGTGTGTCCATGTTACCTCAACGCTAAACTACCACACAACTATTTGTCCAGCTTATCCTTCAACCCCACGAGCTTGTCGAAATTCTCCTCCATAAAGCTCGCAAAGATTTGACAAAATACCTCTTCTAAGATTGCAATACCGCGCAGCTGTCCAAACCCAACCTCCTGCCAAAAGAGATGCCCAAGCTCATGATACAGCGAATGTTGCTGCCGTTTATATTTCGGACTCACAATTATCTTCTGCTCATCCGCATAATACTCGGCCATGTGCGACTCATCACTCGTCTCACCCACATACACGTCATACTTCCTACCCAACACCGAGACAATACCAATGCGTCTCATGGCTACCCCTTGTAAAGCTTGCCGTTTACGACACATGTATAGTTATCTAAAATGTGGACCTTTTGATGATAGAAGTATCCAGACTTGTCACACACGTACACTAATCCAAAACCAAGCTGCCACTGGTGGTGCGACTTCACATATCCAAACACCTGATCCTTCGTCTTATCACCAAGCCACCCCACACTAAAACATACATGATTCGTTCCATCTAATCCCACCATGTGACTCTCCTCAATCCTGTGAATATGTCCATACACCAATGAGCACAATGCCTTCGATGCTGTTGCCTTAGCACTAGACCCCAATGGCTCATGACGTGCAGTTAGATACGACCCCAAGACTTTGTAACTCTGCCGTGGTCCATAGTGTATGTACTTCCAATTTGATCGCTTCTGCATCCCGAGTAGATAGTCAAATTGTGTAACACCAAATAGCTCTGGACATTTTGAATTGATGTAGCGTTCAAAGCGGTACTCATGATTACCTTGGATGTAGACCTTTTTACTTTTTGGAAACAGCCGATCTAATTCGTCAAGTCCATCATTTACATCATCGATCTCATCAACTAATGAAGTGACCAAGCCTGCATCTTTTCCATGGCCTGTTAGATTGTACACGTCTGCGTAATCACCAAGGATCACGATCTCGCTAGGTTTTATGTCTTTTAAAACTTGTATCATCAGAGCATACGCACGTCTGTCATGAAACGGACGATGTGTATCAGGTATGAGAGCTGCGCATCTTAGCATTGATAGACCTCCAACATGGTTAGAGTTTTTCTCATTACCAACAGCATGAATGTTGTAGATGATGGTGCAAGTGCAATGTTTGCAGAGCTAGACGAAGGGAGAGGTGGAGCAGATGTTTGACATTGTTGAAGTGAATAATTTTGTTTTACTTAAACGAATTTGTTTTACTTAATTTCAAATTGTTAAAAAGTGATACGATTTTTTGATTGGGGATCTATATACACACCGCCACCCCCTACACTTTTTGCGTACCCCCCTCAACATATTTAGAAAATGAAAAAATTACAACACCTTCTAAGTCGTCACGGTTCCCACAAATCTAACACCTGATGCATGTCGTACCGATACCCACAATTTCAAATGATGCATTGAAAAATTTGCATGGTCCTATTTAATTTGTTGCAAGTGATTAAATGTTTTATTAAAACAATGTTGCATTCGCATGTACTCATGCAGATTGCATTAACACAAAGGGGATAACAATGGACACAGTCATTCAATTACTCATTATTGTTTTCTTAATATATACGGCAATGGTGCAATCGTGAAACATCAATTTATCATAGTTGACTGGGCTGGGAATGTTTTGAACTTCAAAGGACGTTTTACAAATGCTTGGCATTCAGTACCAATGCTATTCGATTCGTTTGACGATGGATGGGAATGGATACTGGAAAACATGGCGCATGACCAACATGGTGACGTCTATGTCGAACAATATTCAAAGTCTGACATCATGTTTAAGTAAAACAATGTTTAAGTAAAACAATGTTTAAGTAAAACAATTGCAACAATGTTGCGTAAGTAAAACAATGTTTTATTAAAACTAACACACCGCACAATTCAACAATTGACAAATATCCCCAAACGTGTTAAACTTAGTTATATTAGCGTTAATAATTAAATCACAGAAAGGAACAAATACATGTATTTGTTCAATTTCAATGATTTCAGTGACAACGAAAATATCTAAGTTTAAAAATCTAAAATCATTAAAACAAACCCTAAAAATACCACGGCAATCAAGCCACTGGTTAAAACAAAAGGACAAAAAGAATGAGACAAAACAAAGAAGAACGACTTTTCAAAAGTAAAGACTTAACAAGTCTAGCATCTGGCAGTGGACCACAATACGAAGAACAATTTCGTAAACTTCACAGGCTGATGACACAAAAACAAGACTTGGCCGCGCAATTAAACTATCTGAAAAATGAGCTTAAATTACCATTAAACGTGATCATGGATCAATTTGAAGACGATGAAAGTCTTGAGTCGATCAATGTTGGTGACTTCACAATTTCGTTAAGAACTATCGTGTACAACGGTAGACAGTACCTTTGGGCAGAATAATTCAAACCCGTGGCGCTTCGTGCGCCACAATCTAAGGAAAAAAAAATATGAAAGCAATTGGACACGCTGATAATTTAAAAGTTTATTACATTAAACATTTGATCAATGACTGGATTTATTTCAGATTCTGCAATGGTAAAATGAAACGTGCAGTCATTAAATACGAATTGAATGATGACTATGAATTGGAACCTTGTTTCTTAGTTGAAAACACTTTGCGATATTATATGAATGAGATTGTGAAAGCATGAGACGGCAAGTTAAAGATGATGCGAAACACTTAGGAATGAAACAGGTCCGCGCACTTATGGCACATGACGGCCTTGACGAGTCGTGCGAGTATGACACGGACGTATTGCGAACGCGCTACAATGACTTAGGTGAGAAAGCTGCGGCTAAGGCTGGTCATGCATGGGATCGTGAAAACGGACGTGGTAATGAGGCTCCTAGCACGTCCAGCAAAGCCGATGACTTGGAGTTTCTACACTTCATGCGTGAGTCGGGAATGTCGATACACGATTGTGCGGCATTGTTCGGTGTAACAGGTGCAGCAATTCGTTACTGGATCACTGGCCAACGTGCGACGCCGCCTCTAGTTTTAAAGCTCATCAAAGCTTTCAAGACTCGACCTGAATTGATGAATTATTTTCTTTGACATATCAACAGTGTTTTATTAAAACAAAAAGAGAGGTGAAAAAATATGGAACAACCTATAACAAACGTGACAGTATTCTTTGAAGGTATCGCAAAGGGAAAACGTAAGATTGCACGACATAGTGAGCGAGTCGTGCAATTGACTGGTCATTTAACTTTAACACCTGATGAAATGAACATCTATGAGCGCAAGGCGTGGCAATGGATTGACGGTGCTGGTTTCAAATCTGTCACGTGTGCAAGTCTTAACGTGAATCATGGTCACAATGACGGCGGCATGACATTCATTCAACTATTACCGAAACAAAAGCAATTAATCGCAAGGGGATGACATGACAGACTACAGACAAACACTTTCTAAAATCATTACAGATCGACCATACTTAACAGAGCAAAGGTTAAACACTATTTTTGAATGTAAATATAATCAGAAAGCGATAGATTTTCTAGTTGATACGAAAACGACGTGCGACATTGAAAAGATCGGTCAAGACTTTTCAACATGGAACAAAAAGTCAAAGGTTAACAAATACAGCGTAACTTTGAAGAATAAAAAACATAGCTACACTTTTGATTTCTGGGATTCAATCCACAATACAGAAAAGAAAATCGGAGCAAAATATAAATTTTACAACGTGCTAGCATGTTTGGGAGTTTATGTTCCTGACTCGTTTGATGATTTCTGTGCTGATTTCGGTTATGAATTTAAAAACGAAACGGAATATATCAACACTAAAAAAATTCACTTGGATTGTCTAGATCAGGTGAAAAACCTGAATAAACTTTTTACAAGTGATGAAATGTCTAAACTATCGGAGATCAACTAAAATGAACCCATTCACACAAAAGAAACAAATGCTAGAAGCTTGCGAGTCTCTTTACATTGAGTATACGAATGAATTTTTAACAGTTGAACGGTTTGCAGAATACTACGAGTTAGACGTAAAGATAGCGCAATCTGTTATCGACATTGGTCGTGTCATAAATGACCGACGTTCGACGAGTTCACCGCAAATGTTCAAAGGTCCAGCTAGTGAGATAAGGTTTTAATTTATGAGAGAATTATTTTACAAAGCGTATCGGATTGCACGTCAACCTGATCTGTACATGGCGTGCGACATCGATGGTCAGTACAGATACAAAATTGATATCCCACTGGGGATTTTCAAACTTGCAGAAATATGCGTGGAGGCTAGATCAAAATGACAATTCAAGATGTGATTGACATCATTGAGTCCGAAGGTGAGCACGTGTTTTTTAATGAAAACGGTTTGCTCGATAAAGAATATATAATGGAACGATTCAACTTAACAAATGACCAATATCGATTGGTCTTGAAGGGATTAGAAAATGTTGACAGATAACGAATTGATACTACTTGGGATTGAAACAGAGATGGAACGTCTAAGCACACGTTTTAAATTATATTGTGAAAATTTTAGACTTGATCAAACCAAAGCATGGGAAGACTTAAAAAAAATTAAAGATGAATATGACGTGTTATCCGCACGTCACGATGCCTTAGTGAATGAGGTACCATTCTAATGATCAATTATGACGAGCAAAATCTAGACATTGAAACATTTAGACTAATGATGAGAGCTTTAAAAAAGCAAAATTCATTGATACGAAAAAACCTTCTAAATTTAGAAGCTGATAAAGAAAAAATTCACAAATTTAATGAAGAACACATGGAATTAAAACGTGAATACTGGGAAACAGAACGCGACATAAAAGAAAATAAGAAAAAACTTAAAGAACTAGAAACAAATCTAAAAGAGTTTCAAAAAATTAAAAATCTTGATCGTTATTTAATTGTTCGAAACAATAAAACACAAGGTCAGTTAAAAAAAGAAATGAGAAAAATGTTAAAAGTTCAGCGAAGAAATTCTGAAATTTTCCAATACTTCATTCGGTGCATTAACTGGTACACGACTCAATTTAAAGTTGAAACAACTGAACAACGAACCACAATCGAAGAGTTTAAAGTTGAGTATTTGAAAAACGCGCAGTATTTAAACGATCAAGACCTGGTTTATAATCAGTACATGTACCAGAATTTTGATAACAAGGTGGTAAACCAATGATCACAACATTAAAAGAATATAAAGCGTTACCGGTCACAAAGAAACCAATCAAGTTTCGCACAATTGAATTCAAAAGTATTTGTCTCAACTTGGCGTATCATCAAGATAAAGATGGTGACACAGAGATTGTCGCAGTGTTTTATCAAAACGTGATGTTGCCAATGGATGTCATTAGTGATGACACATATGGTGACTTGACTGTAAAATTAGAAAGTGAAGTGAAACATGATCGCGGCAATTAAAGAATACTTTTCGCAAGCACGACGGATAAGAGAACTTGAAGAAAAAGTTTGCAGATATCAAGACCTTTATCATAATCAGATTTACATAACTGGACAGCAGGTAAGAGTTAGAAACTCTGCAAACGAACGACTCGAAAGAGATAACGAGCACTTAAAAAACTTGTTACAACAAAAAACCTTAATCATTGAAAAATTAGAAAGTGAAGTGAAAGATGGTCGATACACACAACACATATAAAACAACAGGTGTTTTCACAGCACCGCAAAATGGAACATATCAAGTTAAAGTAGGCAATGATGAAACCTATACTGTAAAATTACCAGCAGGATACAGTATCGACGTAAGAGCATTTGGAACTGCAAACACTCAACTAAAGGAGCCAACCATGACAACTGAAGAACGCAAAACATTAAACAAGTCCAGCAAAAAGAAACTGATTGAAAGAATTAAAGCATTGAAAAGTTCTGCGCAAGCTTACCAGAATGAGAACCATTTAAAGAATCAGACCATCACTAACCTGACACATAAAAACAATGAACTCGAAACAGACAATCTTATTTTAAAAAATAAGTTAAGTAAAACGGATCTAAAAATTAGCGACCTGAAACAAGCCATCAAAGCGTTATCGGATTGTCTATGAGCTACTACGACGACAAAGGTACATCAAGTACCACAATGGTTTTATGGTTCGTTGCAATCGTGTCAGTAGCTATCATTTTAAAAGTGATGCACGACTTGTCATATTATGGGGTGTGAGATGGAACAAGAAAAAGTTAAATCAACAATTGAAATGACAGATGCAAAGATTTATTTCGACAGCCTTGGACACAAAGGACTAATGGGAAACATTAAAGAACACTCAAGGTTAAACATAGAAGACGTGATGTACGTCAAGACATCAAGAATAATAAAAGAACATTCTGATAAACTTTTTGAGACATTGAACACAATTTACAACGTAATTAGCTGGGCTAAATAATGGAATTATTTATTGGTACTGTAATAGTCGCAGCAATTTTGGTCGCAACAATAACATTAGTTTGGTGGGGATAGAATGAAAGAAGTAGTAGTAGGATTACTATTGATAATCGCTCTCGTATCTTTAGCGACTAAATGTGAAATAGAAACGAAAGCTTTACGATCAAAAGAGTGTTACGAACAAACTAAGAACGACAAGTGTTGGGATTTAAAATGACAACACCTAAATTAGTATATTACTGGCCACGATTCGACTTAATTCTAGAATGGTGCGAATACCGAAAGCGATTCTTTTTTGAGGCTGGAGAAGTAGAGGTTGAATTTCGCGACGTTACCGACTGGTCCGCTTTTGTAAAGCTTGGAGAATTATGACAACACCTAAGGGATACGTAGCAAGCGACGAAATATCTAATCCGAAAGCTGCGCTTGAAAACGTACTCGCACAAGTCGAGACGATGATTGAACAACTTAACAAAGGAGCAACGTAATGGAACCAATTGGATTTATAGCATACACAGCGTTTCTAATCACGATGTCAGGCATTTGGTTTCAATCCGAGTGCGTACCTAAAAATGACATACGTGCAGAGAAAGCGATAAAGATTGATGACTCAGTTTATCAATGCACTGAAGACCAAAGACTTATTCATGGTAGAAAAGTTTTAAAATATAAAAAGATGGAGTGCGAAGGTAATGAGTGCGATTAAAATTGATGGAACAATTTTGACAGATGAAGAGATGCAACGACTCAAAGAAATCACGGAAGAAGTACACGAGTTTTTAACTGAGTGTTGCGATGGTAATGTTGAAGACATGTTGATTGTCCTTACACTAATTCAAAACATTTACGCCGAACACATGGGCATATCGATTGAAACAAAAATAGATAGAGATGAGATGATATGAGATATCAAACACAAAAGAAATATCGAGCAAAGCACATGGTCTCACTAACGTCATTTTACTATTCACTTGATCACGTGCCAAAGTTTGCAAGACGATGCGAAGAGACAGAAGTTGAATGGACGAATGTTGTTAGATACCTGGTACATGATGCAGTTAAAGCAGAATTAAAAAAATATAACGAGCATTTAAAAGAACATAAGAATGATGAATTTTATAAACCGTTTGCAGATATCCCATCAAATGTCAGAGCACGTGAACATTTTAAAAATTTAAAGAATGACTACAAAGCTGAGAAGATCCAACTGCACAAAGCACTTCACGTACTGTATCAAAAGACTGGTAAAGCTGTGAATCCGTTCATCGTGTGGCTAGCTAAAGAAGACCATAAGCTTGATGACATTAAGATATTTGAACACCTGTTGAATGAATTGGTAGAAGACCAGATTGTTATTGAAGAAATATATGAGACAGGCTTCGGTAAGCAATGGTTTAAATACAAGCCTGCCGTGGCCTTTAGACGTGAACGGTTCAACAAGAGAACAGACAACACTTACGTTGATGCAGACCTACAACTACAAGAGAAAGCAACTAAAGCTAGAAGGAGTAAAAGTGTTAAGTAATCTAAAACAATTATTAAGCTGGTTCGACAATGGTCCACTGTCTGAAGTGATTCTATTCACCTATGTGTTCGTGGCCGTTAACGTGTTCACGTTTTTAATTCTGCTCTCACTCTTTAAATTTTTAACAGGTTGTAAGTGTAAGAATGATACCAAAGCTTAGAGACTACCAACAGTATTGTGTCGATGAATGTCACAAACTAATTAGTAAAAAACAAAACCCATGTGTCGTAGTTCCGACCGGCGGTGGTAAGAGCTTGATTATTGGTCAACTTGCACACGACTTACTGACCAGCGGTAAAAAGGTTGCGATCATGGTGCATCGTAAAGAGTTGCTCAGTCAGTTATCGATTGCGCTGTGTAGGTTTGAGATCACACATAACATCATTGCACCTGCCGCAGTTGCAAGACAGATCATCACACTACAGCGCCGTGAATTTAAAAAGCAATTCTATCACCACACATCACCAATCGGTATCATCTCAGTTGATACACTCAATTCACGTGCAAAACATTATGTGAATTGGATTAAGACTGTTGACGTGGTGATGATCGATGAAGGTGCGCACGTGCTGAAAGAAAACAAATGGGGTCGTGCAATCAGTTTGTTTGTCGAAGCAAGCAAGGTTGGATTCACCGCTACACCTGAACGCTTGGATAAAAAAGGTTTAGGGTCGTGGAACGATGGACTGTTTGACAAGATTGTCATGGGTCCAAAGGTTAAAGAGTTGATCGAACGTGGATACCTATCAAAGTATAAGATCGTAGCCCCTCCGTCAGACTTCGAAGAGTACCTTGGACACGTGAAGACTACGACATCGGACTACTCGCACCAGGTGATAGAGACTGCAGCAAACAAGTCACGTATTGTGGGTGACGTGGTGACGAACTACTTAAAGTTTGCTGCCGGTACACAATCGATCGTCTTTGCACCAACACTTGAGATTGGTCAAAAGATGGAACAACAATTCACCAAGGCTGGAATACCTGCAAAGTTTATATCAAGTTTGTCTGGTGACTTGGAGCGGTTCAACGCTGTGAATGATTTCAAATTTAATAAGATCAATGTTTTACTTAATGTTGATTTGCTTGATGAAGGTTTTGATGTGCCAGTTGCTGAAGGTAAAAAGATTGTTGAGTCTGTCATACTTGCACGACCAACGATGAGCCTCGGTAAATGTTTGCAGCAGATCGGACGTGCGTTAAGACCTTCACCAAACAAACCACATGCCCTTATCATTGACCATGTTGGTAATGTAAAACGTCATGGTCTGCCTTGCATGGGTAGGGACTGGTCACTTGAGCGACCTGGTAGGAAGAAAAAGAAAAGCAGAATCAGAACGTGTCACAATTGTTTAAGTGTATACGAACGTGTTGAAACCAAATGTCCATTTTGTGGTACTGAAGCTGACACAGGTCGAGTGGCATCAGATGGCGGACGTGTACCTCCCGAGCAAGTGGACGGTGATTTGGTATTGATCGACTCTGAAACACTTGCACAGATGGAATACAAAACAATCTTAGAAGATCCGCAAAAGATGGCTGAACGGGTGACACATGTTGCCGGTGTTCCTGCAGGAAAGAAAGCATTTAGAACACAAAGCGAAAGAATCCAGACTCAACAAGAACTTAAAGATTTAATTGCAATATGGGCAGGCAAACAAAACTCGTTAGGACTAGACGATCGTCAGATACACAAGCAGTTTTACTTAGACTACGATATGACGATCAATCAAGCCTTGAGTGTTCCAAAGTTACAGATGACCGAGATCATGAACGACATCAAGACTGACCTAGGTATTGCGATTGAAGGAGAAAAGATATGACAGAATTTATGGACGAGAAACAAGTACAAGAAGCAATACAAATGGAAGCAAGTTCAAACCATAACAAGCTGTTCATCAATTCATCTGGTGCTTTTAAAGATACGACAGGACGATTGGTGCGATTTGGTTTAGGCCACGTGAGTAAGAACCAAGTTTTTAAATCATCTGACTTAATTGGTTTTACAATGGTGCGAGTTACTGAAGACATGGTTGGTAAAACTTTACCAGTGTTCACAGCAATTGAGTGTAAGACTCCGAAGTGGAAGATGACCAACAGTTTGCGTGAAGTTGCTCAGAAGAAGTTCATTGATGTGATTAAATCAAACAACGGGATTGCGTCATTTTGTAATTCAGTTGAATCATATCTAAAAGAAATCGTAAATTATCAACCGCGCTGAACAAGGTAGCTCCTTGTGATCGGTTGCCGACAGCTTCGTCCCTGTCGGCAGCTTGCGCGCTTTAACCAGGACGAAAAGGACGAGCCATGACTGAAGAAATCAAAGAACATTTAAAGTACGATCCCGAAACAGGAAATTTTACCTGGATAAAATCACGTCAAGGTGTCAATTCAAGCTTGATAGCCGGTCATGTAGATGTAGAAGGTTATGTAAAGATTGGTTTTAATAAAAAATCGTACTTTGCCCATCGACTTGCATGGTTTTTTCATTACGGTGTCGCACCTATAAAATCTTTGGACCATATAAATGGAAATAGAAAAGACAATCGAATAATTAATTTACGAGAAGTTACAATTAGAGAAAACCAGCAAAATAGACCGGAACACAGAAACGGTAAACTTGTAGGTTTTTCTTTTAGAAAAGAGATGGGAAAATACAGAGCAAAGATTGTAGTTAAAAAGAAAAATCTGTACCTGGGTTATTACGATACAGAACTAGAAGCGCATCAAGCGTACCTAGAAGCACGAAAACATCATTGCGGTTATTAGAATGTTTAAAGTATTCCCTGTAACAATTACCAGCAATGGTCAAAAGCTTCCTTTAATTCAGAATTGGTACAGCCTTGCGACCACTGATGAATCCATAATCCAAGGGTGGCGCAACACTTTTGGTGAAAGGTTTACTCACTATGGGGTACCAACAGGATCTGCAAACGACATTGTTGCTTTAGACATCGACGTTAAGTCTTGTAATGGATTCGAAGAGTTGCAGAAGTCCAACCTACAACTACCTGTTACGATGACTCAAAGAACTCCAAGCGGTGGTATGCACTTGATCTACCAATTACCAAAGGATGTGACGGTTGGTAACACCGTATCCAAGTATGCCAAGGGTGTAGATACTAGGGGACAAAACGGATATATTGTGTGGTACGGTACGTCAGACAACGCACCTATCTCATTGTGTCCAGATTGGTTTATTTCACACGTAAAAGAAGAGAAGAAGCAAACAGTCAGACACGACTTTATCATTGCACCAGGGCTAGCCAAAGAACAATTAGAGTCATTGTGTGCAGACGTAGATAGCGCACCACCAGGTGAGTCCAACAACGTGCTAAACGCTTGTGCATTTGTAGCAGGTCGTGACCTGGTTGGTACTGGATCACTTGCTAAAGATTATGTTGCGCAGCAGTTGCTCGAAGCTGCACGTCGTAGAGGTAAGCCAGACCGCGAAGCACAGGCCACCATTGAGTCAGGTCTATCAGGTGGGATGAGTCAACCACCTGCCATCGTATGTCCGTTCGATACAGTTGCACCACCTGTCAACATGATGAACACAACCATGAATGGCTGGTGTCCACCAAGGCCAACACTTGATATGTTCTTTGACTTCCAGCACCTACGCAGGCCACAGAACTTTAAAGACTGGTCACCGAAGGACATCGTTCTATTCGTTGCAGATGGTGGATCTGGTAAGACAACATTACTTTTAAACGAAGCGATATGTTTGGCACTCGGTATACCTTACATTGGTTTTGAATGTGTCGAACGCGGTAACACGTTGTTCATCACAGGTGAAGACAGCAGCGAAAAGATTTACGCATCGATGGGTAAGATCATGACCGACATGAACCTGACACGTGAACAGATGGAGATCGTTGCAAGCAGTATCCGAGTTAAGAAAGACATCGACATGACCATCGTGACCAAGGGTGCGGATGGTAACTTGATGCCACACTACGGAGCATTTGAGAAAGTGAAGCAAGCACTCGATGAGATAAAACCTGCAGCAGTTATCATCGATCCAATCGATATGTTCTGGGGTTCTGAAGCAGGACTTAACGACATGTCAAAGGCTGTATCAAAGTTTGCAATCTTAACCAGGGATCACGGAGACTGCCAGGTCACGATCGTGAACCATTCAGGCAAGCAATCAAGTTCTGAGAAAGACTTAACACAGTTTTCAGGCCGTGGTGGTTCAGCATTACCATCACATGCCAGGGTGGTACGCACCATGATTAAGATGAAGTCCGAAGATTACACCGAAGCAACTGGTAAGATCCTTGAACCGAATCAATATGGGATGAAACTCCTGGTCTCAAAGTTCTCAGACTACTCGCCGATACTGGACAAGCCACAGATCATCACACGTACAGGTCATGTGGTCGGACGGACTGATCAACTTGATAAAGTGGATGACGAAGAAGACAAGGTTGATCCAAAGACAAAGGTGTTAAATCTTTTGATAGACTTTACAAAACGTCAGAACCCTTTGACTGAAGATGCAGTTGCAGGACTGACCGACTACTCAAAAGCAAAAGTGAAGAACGCATTAAATGCTTTACTTTTTAAACCACCTGATGGTTACATAATTAAATTAGTACCGAACCCTGACCCACTTCGAAGACAACAAGTTTACGTGGTTGAGTCAAAAGACGGCACTGAAATACGATAGAAAGGAGAAAGCAACATGAAAAAGCCAGCAAAAAAAGTAGTTAAAAAGACTAAGCCAGTAAAAAAAGGAATGAAATAGTTCCATGCCGGGGTTGACTCGGCACGATTTATATGTTTTATTAAAACACTTTTTAAAGGAGACAAACATGGAACTAAAAATAACATTCAATAATGTATCAGAACTAAAGAAGCAAATGGTTGAGATCATGGAAGCGTTTGAACCTATTCAACAGTACACATTACCAGTGCAAGACACGAGTATTGTATTTGATTCCGCTGATTACAACTTATCAGTTACAACAGTTGAAGAAGATACCAAACTTGACCAAGTGATTGAAGAAGTAAAACCCAAAGCAAAACGTAAGACAAAAGCAGAACGACAAAAAGATTTAGCACCTAAAAAAGAAGAAGTGATTCACGTACCAACAGATGAAGACGATGAAGAGACAGCTACTAACTTCTATTCACCAATTGAATTTAAGCTTGGCTTTCCACGTATCATGGCATCACTGATTGATGGTGGACACCTAACACACCAGCACTTGAACGACTACTCTCAATACTACGATGTAAAAGTTATCTTAGATTTGCAACGTGCTCCTGAAAAGTTGGATGCTTTCTACAAGCAGTTGGTTAGAGAGCAAATCATTGTTGAAAAGGGTGATTACTAATGACAACAACCATTCGTGGTTCTTCAATGGCAAGGTTCATGTCCTGCAACGGACACTTGAACTTTAAAATTCAAGAAGAAGAGTCAGACTACGCACGTGAAGGAACTGCAGCACATGAATACTTGGAGCAGTTGTTCAAGGGTGGACCAACGATTGCGCAAGCATCGAACGGTGTACAGATTGACGATGACATGCGAGCGTTTGCTGAGAAGTATTTAGATATCATACCAGCACACGCACTGTCTGAGTCTGAGATTAACTTTAATGTCGCAACCGGTGTGGATGTTAAAGGTCACGTGGACTACCACTGGATCACAGACAACAAACTTTACGTCATGGATTATAAGTATGGTCACAGACTTGTAGAAGTTGAAGACAACTGGCAACTGATCACTTACGCAATTGGTTTACTGTTCACATACCAACAGCAGTTTGAAAAGATTGTACTCATGGTTGTTCAACCAAGAGCGCACCACATGGATGGTCCAGTCAGATCAGTGACTACGACAGTTGCTGAGCTTGAACAAAAGTTCAACCAGATCAGAGCACAAGCTGAGAAGTATGTATCAGGTCCAACACTGGCAACGTCTAAGAACTGCAGATACTGTCCAGCTGCACGTGAAGCTTGTCCTGCGTTCAATGCTGCATTTCACAATGCGATTGATTACGTGAAGGATATCACAGTGCCAGACAGTATTAGCAATGAGTCATTGTCACAGATGTTAAAGACGTATGAACGTATTGCAGATATTTTTAAAATCAAATCTGATGCACTGAAAGACCTTGCAAAAGAAAGATTGTTAGCTAATGAAACAATACCAGGATTCTTAGCAGTCAAACAATACGGCAATCGCAAATGGGTAAAGGATTTAAAACCTGAAACATTTAAAGCAATGACAGGATTTGACATGATGAAGAGTGTTGTTAAGTCACCACTTGATTTGCAAAAAGAAAAGATCGATGAATCAATACTAGAAGCATTTGTTGAAAAAGAATTTAAAGGTTACAAGATTGAACAAGTTGACACAAGTAAACTAGGCGACCAGATATTTGGAAACCCAAACACATAAGGAGAAAGAAACAATGAGCAGATTCGATTACGTCAAGTACGATTGGGAAGCAATGGAAGATCAAGACAAAGCTAAAAGACACTGTGCAGTTTTAGAAACACTGATTGAAAGATTAGACTCTTCACGCGCAAAGTCTTTAGCTTTAACTAAGCTTGAAGAATGTTACATGTGGATTGGTAAAGCAATTCGTGATGATCAAATTAAACGAAACGGTTCAGCAGAATTACAAGAAGAAAGAAAGGACGGATAATATGTCAACAAAATCAAACGGTAAAAGTTTAACAATCAGAGGTCGTATCGTATGGGCAGTTGGTGATATCTTTAAAGGTAAGCCATCACTCGATCAAAACACAAAGCAACCAAAGTATGACAAGCAAGGTCGTCAGTTGATTCAGTATGGGTTTGGTCTTGCAGTTCCAAAGACTGTAGACGGTCAACCAAATGCAGAACTGAACGCATTCTTTCAAGCGTGCCAAGGTGAAGCAATGCAGATTTATCCAAACGGTCACATCCCACCAGCGTTTGCATTCAAGTACAAAGATGGTGACAAAGACATCGATGAGAAAGCTGTTCCATATTCTCAGCGTGAAGGATACCCAGGTCACATTGTGTTTGCTATGACAAGCTTCATGCCGATCAAGTATTTCAAATGGGATCAAGGTAAGAACATGATGATCGATACAGGTATCAAGTCTGGTGATTATCTAAACGTGCAAGTCATGGTGCAAGCTCATGGACCTGTTGGAACTGGTAAACCTGGAATGTACTTAAATCCAAATGCAGCACAGCTTATCGGTTACGGTACTGCTATCGTGTCTAAATCTTACGAGGTTGACGCTGACTCAATCTTTGGTAATGCAGCACCGACAGCGTTCCAAGGTGCGAGTCAAATGCCACCTGCGCCAACTGGTGGATTTCCAACTGCACCACAAGGTTTCCAACCACACACTGGTATCTTACCGCAACACTTGCAGCAAGCACCAGTGCAACAGTTCGGACAACCTATGGGAAACGCGCAACCTGTGAATACTGCGCCACAGAACTTCAACCAAATGGCGAGTGCTCCCCAACCTGCAGGTGGAACATTTCCTTTTAACCAAGGACAACAGCAGCAAGCACCACAGGGATTCGGACAACCAATGCAGCAACCTACAGGTTTTCCATTCGGGCAGCGATAGATATGGAAAGATTGTGCAAACGAGGACATTTAATTACAGATCAAAACTTTTACTTAAACGGAAAACACAGAGTTTGTAAAAAGTGTGCGATAGATAGAGCAAAAGCAGCACGTCCTAATAAAAGATTACCTGTAAAAGATGACCTGATTGCAAAGTCTTTAAAGGTTGAATCAGGATGTATTAAGAAAATCTGGACTTAGACTTTGCAGGATTTGTAACAACATGAAATCAATGGAAAGATATTATAAGAGGAAAAACAAATGAGATTTATAGTGTACGATCTCGAGGTTTTTCCAGCAATGTTCACATTCTGCGCATACGTCGAAGAGTTGAATCAGGTATTTCTTTACGAGATATCTGATCGCAAGAATCAAAAGGCAGAGATGTTACAGTTTTTGAATCACTCGATGAAAGAAGGGTACTACTTTGTTGGATATAACAATCTCAACTTTGACTACCCTATCTTGCACCAGTTTCTTACAAGTCCAACGACGTTCAGCTTTACAACTGCAAGTGATATGGCTCATCAGATTATTGTTCAACAGATGAAGTTGAACGTGTGGGAAAGTGAACGACTGATACCTCAGATTGATTTGATGACGCTAAATCATCTTGATAACAAAGCACGCCGCACCTCCCTAAAGGCTCTACAGTTTGCCATGCGCTCGGAAACTGTAGAGGACCTTCCTTTTGAACTGCGTCCATTAAATGATGCAGAGAAGGACATACTGATTCAGTACAACGTGCATGACGTGATGGAGACGTATCGATTCTTTAAAGCCTCTGAGCATTTGATCAAGATGCGAAAGGAACTGAAAGACTCCAAGGTCATCTACGGTGACGTACTGAACATGTCAGATGTAAAGATTGGTTACGAATACCTGGTCAAAGAAATCGGTCGTCAAGCATGTTTTAAAAATGGTAAACCTTTGCAGACCATCAGATACAAAGTTGATTTGAAAGATGTGATACTACCAAAGATTCACTACATGGATGACGACTTCAATCAACCTTTAGAAAAGTTTAAGACGTTAAGCTGGCACAGAGATGAGGAAAATGAACTTGCTTTTAACTTTACTTTGCGTGGGTTTGATTACTACTTTGGTATTGGTGGCATACATGGATCTGTAGAATCAAAGAAGTATGAATCAAATGATACACATGAGATCATTGATCTAGATGTGACGTCACTGTATCCATCGATTGCGATTGTGAATAACTTCAAACCCGAACACCTTGATGACTCATTCATTGAGAAGTACGCAAGTTTAAAAGTGAAACGTAAAGAACATAAAAAAGGTACACCGATGAATGCGCTGTTTAAGTTAGCACTTAATGGTGGGTTTTACGGTAAGACCAATGACCAATACTCTGCGATGTATGATCCAAAGTGTATGCTTTCAATCACGATCAATGGTCAGCTGCAGTTGTTACAGCTTGCAGAGTGCATGTCACTTGTTCCAGGTCTTGAGATCATTCAGATCAATACAGATGGGATCACGTGCTATGTACCTAAAGAGTCCAAGGATTGGTTTGAGATGTACAAAGTGTGGTGGCAGGGTGAAACAAGTTTAGAGCTTGAGGAAGCGCACTACGCTAAGATGTGGATCAAGGACGTCAACAACTACCTGGCGTTAGACGTTAAAGGTAAAGTCAAAGCCAAAGGAAAGTATTGGTATCCTGAAACACCAGCTGACTACGATGGAAACTGGCACAAGGACTTCAGTGGTATGGCAATTCAGAAAGCTATTCAGCATGTGCTGCTTGATGGTTTAAGTCCAGAGTACGTTGTAAAAATCATGTCAGACCCGTTCGACTTTTGTATGCGATACAAGACTCCAAGTGGTTCGCAAGTTTTTGTAGATGACAAACTCTGCAGTAAAACAGTACGGTATTATGTATCGACCAAAGGTGGTCGCATGTTTAAGCGTGCAAAACCAAAGGGTGAGATTGGCAGTTACAAAAGAAAAAACGGATTAACAGACAGGTATTACAATGACATACTCAAAGAAATCCCAACAGGTACGTGGGACGAAAGAATCCACACTAAAGCTAAAACCACCTACACCTTAGTCGAGACAGACATTGAGTCAGGTCGCAAAGTGAAAGTGTGTAACGATATAAAAGATTTTAATTTTGCAGATGTTGATTTTGATTATTACATAAAGGAAGTTGAGAAGTTGTTAATATGAAATTCTTAAAACAGTACGAAGAAGTGTTTTCATTTATGGAGATGGAAGTCCTCAAAGCAATTGGTAAAGGTGCATCAAGCTACAAAGACATTGCCAATGTGATCTACGGAAAGCATCGACCAGCTTATGCAACGACTGCGATCTCAGCAATGATTGATCGTATCAATCGTAAAGCACAACTTAAAAAGATAGACTTGCGAGTTGAGGTTGGTGGTTCATCAGGTGGTCCGGTAACAAAGACTGTGACACTAAAATAAAAAAGCCGACTACGACCCCCGCTCGGCAAACACAGGGGAAGAGGGAAACCATAACCCTTGGTCTTTTAAAATAATATAACAAGTCGTAATGACTTAGAAGGAGAAAGTATGAAACTCAGCAGAAAAGCACAAGAAGAAATTCTAAAAGGAATGAAGCAGAACAATTTTGAAGCACTAAATGCAGGTCAGAAACGTGAACAGATCACGTCTCAGTACGCATCGCTTGCTCAATGTTCGAAGCAAACCAAGTTAGAAATTATTAAGAAACTGATTGATACGCTTTAAAGTTTGTGAGTGAGCGGCGTTAGCTGTGGTGTTTAGGTGTAATGGCCGACCACTAGCGAAACGCCGTTTACTTTTTATTGCAAGTCTGGATTCTCATCTAAGATCCACTGAATCACATTCACAGCACCAAGGTATTCAAGCTTTGATGTTCCTTCTTTAGTTCGCACAAGCTCGTGACAACCTTCACCATCCGATGCACCAGCTTTGTTTGTGTTGTACTCAAACGTCTGTTGTATGTGTGTCTCATCTTCTGTAAAAATAAAAGCGTGACCAAGTGCTGGATTAAGTCTGTTACGCATGAAACCCCAGTCACCTTTTTTTGCTTTGCCGACAGGTACTTTATATTTTGCAGGTACCTTATTGTAAAACCTTTGCGTCGATGGTTCTTTAGGTATCGGATTGCGTATCTCGAAATGGTCACACAAGGCTTGCGCACATTGTTTAATGAGAGCACTGAGACAGTATGCAGAACCACGAGGGACCTTCATCCACTTGTTGATTGCATCAATTGTCGGATGTCTGTTATGACCTTCAGATTCTCTTAAAGCTTTATCACGCCTGGCAAGCGCAACAATAATCCACCTAAGATTAAATTCAAGCTCGAGATGATCCATTCATTACTTTTTATTTATTTGTTCGCACTGTTTACGTCTGAACTCACGCCACTTTTGGTAGTCTTCAGGTGTCAAACATGCGCCACCATGAACAGGTCGATTCACGTATGGAACCTTTACCTTCTTATCTTCAATGACAAACTTGCAAGTCTTCTTATCTTCACGAACGATCTCGAACGGACGAAACACTTGCTCATCATCGTCAGCAATGTTCAACGTCATACCAGGCATCTCGTACTGCTTGGTGATCATCTGACAAGACACCGCAAATAAACTAATCAATAAAATCTTTAATAGCTTCACGTTTCTGCTCCTCTGTTAATTGCTTGTTAAGGATAGATTCCTGGTACGCTTTAAGTTCTTCACGTTTACGCTTTGCAGTTTGGAAGTATTCAGGAACCATAGATAAAAACTCTAGAGCGTACTCGATTACTTTTTTCAATAGCCACATCCTAAAAGAGTTCATCATACTTTTATCCTTTTCGAGTCGTATATTAACGACAGGTGTTTATCGAACATGAAATGAATTGGTAACGGTTGGTGTGTGCCAGCCATAAACGACTTGTCACCTGCTCGGTAACACTCTCGCACAAGCTCCACACAGTTATACATCTCGTTCTCATCGTCATGTGAATAGTCGTAACTACCTTGCAACGTGTTTGCGTGCTTCGATGCGATAGCTGCAATGGTCTTACTGTAATGACGTGCAAGAAATATGTCGTGCTTGCGATAGAGCCAAGCCCGTAAACCTACACGACGTATGCCACCAAGGTTGGTCATTGGTTTTTTAAAAAGACGATACACATAGGTCATTAGAACAGATAAACGCTTACCTTGTTTATCTACCCAAACATCACCAACGGCCTCGATTACATCCCGATTGTTTGTGACAATAGCCACATGGTCGTATTGGCCTGCGATGAAAAGTGAAGTTATTCGTAACTGCTCAAATGACCCAAGTGTATCCCCTGGTTCTATCTCACTAATCAATGTCTCAATTTCTTCTTCGCTGAATCGTGGCTCCACATATCCAACACGTTGGATGAACATCTGAAACGGTTGAAGCAAGCGAAGAAGAAAGTGCAGCATTAGACTACTCCGTCGATCTTAACGGCAGCTTTCATCAACTCTTCTTTTACGATAGCTTTGATTTCAGCTTTGTACTTTGCTGCAAGTACGTCATCGATTTGACCAGGGATAATTTTGACAAGTGCTGCCAAAGCTTTTTCCACGATCTCATCTGATTTAGCATCGATTACCTGTAACGCGATTCCTTCTAGTCCAGCTAGAATAATATCTTTTAAAGTCATAATGACCTCCCTTATTTAAGTAAGTTCGCAAAACCTGTTTCAGATTGACTCTCAACAACTTGTTGAGCTTCGTACTGTGCAAGGATGTCAGCTTTAAAAGATGTGATTGCTGCTGCAACCAATGCGTTTTTCTCTTCTTCGCTGTAAATCTTTCCATTGCCTGCAGCAGATCCTGCAGTAAAACCAGCTGCGTATTGCTCTTGTCCGAAAAGTGTAATTTCATTTTTCAATGTTGCCACTCCTGTTTCGATAGCCAGTAATGTATCTTGAATCATAAGTATCTCCTTTTAATTATTTTAGACCTAAAAACTTTGCAGTCGTAAGTAATTTCTGCACACGTTCACCAAAAGATCCAGGGTTATTATTTGCAGACAAGTCACTAGCCCAAGGGTTACCACCGGCACCTACGTTGTTAAGTGCTTCGCCCACTGTACCTGCTTCGTTGTGGTCTGCAAGTAACGCATCAAGGACTGCGTTTGCTAAACCTTCTGGACTTAAGGCTTCTGGTCCACCTGCTTCAGCTTCCATAAACGCACGAGCTATAAGTGTCACACCAGGTGACAACGCTGCAGACCCAGTAGCCTCAATTGGTATTGAACCACCAAGCAGCGCAGATGCAGCAAGTGTCATGGCACCCGATGCTTCTGCAGCAACGGCAGCTGCTAGATTTGCAGATCCAGTCAGACTTAAGACACCACTGGCAATAAGCTGCAACACCTGGTCAAGCTGTGCGTTTGTCACGGTCAATGTAAATGTTCCGTTGACCACCATTGGTAATGTTGGAACAAGTGTTGAGTCTGTACGAGACAGTTCTGCACGAGCCGATGTGTAACTAGAAATTGATCCAGACTTTAACGGTAAAATAAAAGCAGACGGCGCAAGTGCTCCGTTGTTGTATGCTCCAAACTTTGCATCAAATCCGCCAGCAAAGCGGTTATTTAAACCGCCTTTGATGTAGTTTCCATACTGACGCTGAAACTGACCACCAAAAGTGCCAGGACTGAAAAAGACTGAACGACCGCTTCTAGTTAGAGCCATCTAGCCCCAACCCATCTCAACGTGTCCGTAAAAGTTTGTATTTGCAGCAGTTGCAGCACCTGCAAAGTAAAGCCATGTAAGACATGCGCCATCTTTAATTTGCGGAAGCGATGGGATTTGATTTAAAAGATCACGCTCTGTTAGGATAGATGCGGCAACCAAAGGAATCGAAAGAAGTGGTTTGTAAAGAACAAGTGCTGCAGTTCCTGCAAGTGATGCAGCAGATAACTGAACAGATTGAACCGATTGTATACCTGTATCACCAGATGCAAGCGGCAAAAAAGGTCCGTAGTTATTCGCAGCTGTTCCAGAGTGCGTAATGTGCGGTGTGATTGCAGATGCAGTACATGACACAGTAACCGGAAGTGTTCTTCCTGATGTACCTGCTTGGTTTGTGTAAGACATAGATAAGTTGTGCGCCGTTGCGCCTGACGACGTAACGATAACAAGACCAGCACGAACACCCACTCCGTTTGTGTATCGAAGTGTTGGTGTTCCTGTAAGCGTTTGGAGTGTTGCGACGTTCATGTTGATACCTGGATAGTACCCTTGCATATCAACAAGCATCAACTGACCAGGAACCGCAGTTGCAACAGCACTAATTGCTGAAACGTTCAACCCATGTTTGGTGTCTGGTGTGACGTTACCACCATGAGGTATCCCAAAGATTTGTGTACCGTTTCCAGTTGTCTCGTCACATGATCTCCAAGCAAGCGCAGTTCCTGCCCAGGCGTTTGCAACCGGTGTTCCTGCAAGAGGACTCATGTCGTACCAACGACCAGCTGTATAAGCTGCACCGCCTGTAATTTTATTGAAATCAAAACGAGTAGTTTTACCACCCGTAACTTCTGAGATTAAATCGTCTAAACTTGTGAAAGCCATGTTGTCCCCTATGTGTTTATAAAAATAAATTCTCCACGAAGATTTCCAGTCGTGGTAGTTGCGTTCTGAACAAGTAAATTCAAGTAAGCACCTTCAAGTATTTCAGGTGGTAAAGCTTGATCAAATCCATAATTTTTTTCTGCAATGACGTTTGCTTCATATATTCCCAATGAAGCAATAGGTTTTACAAGACACGCAATCATAAACCCACCTGCACCTGATCCAAACTGTATAGACTCAATTGATCTAACACCTGTATCACCAGATGCTAAAGGCCAGAAAGGTGTTGCATTACTTGATAGACCTTGCGTTCCCATGGCAGTTGCACATACACCAATCGATGAAGCTGGAATGACGTTTGCCGTACTTGTTCGACCTGATACACCATTGCTGTTTGTGTAGGTAATATTTACAGGTGCTGTTAAAGCCATTGGTGCTGAAGCAATTAAAACAATTCGCACACCTCTTCCGTTTGCATATCTTGGAAGTGGTTCAACATTTACCATGTCTTGGGGATCTAAATTGTCACAGTCAATCAAAGGATAAAAAGACAAATAGTCATTCAGGTATATAACCGAAGGAGTAGAAGCATTTAAATGTTGTATCTGCATCCTTAACAAGTATTTAGATTTTCCACTTATAAAGTTTCCAGGATAAATACCAGCGTTACCGGCACCGATTAAAGGTGTAGCTGTCAGTTCAGATCCAGCAAATGGATTATACTTAGGTATTCCTGAAGATTGGTTTGTATCAACGAAATATCCAGCCGTTGTTTGGGCAGGTATTGTAGGCTTGAATAGGTATTGATAATGAAACTTTCCTTCATCATGAATACTTTTTCCAAGCTGATTAAAACCAATCAATGCCATGAACTCACCTAATTAAGTGTGAAAGATAAAGCACCTGCAGCAAACAAAGGTTGAACCCCAGTTGTCACAGTAATTGAAGATGTCAATGTTGCTCGAGCGATTGCAGTTCCAGCACCAGATGCAGTCGTCACAATCGTTGCATGTGTGATCACGTTTGATCCACCTGTTGATTGTGGGAAAGCTTCCTGATTGGTGTTACTGATTGTGTCACCTGTAACAGTAAAGTCTGTTGCACGTACTAAAGGAATACGAGCATACGAAGTGTATGTTGCTTCACTTGTCACTGCGGTTCCTGCTTCACCTGGATCAGCTGTGTGAAGTGCTAACCAAAGGTCAGTGTTTGCGGCCCAAGGAAGTGCTGTACCTTTAAAAACTTGTTCTAAAACTGCTGTCTCTGCGACGTTCGAAAATGACATGGTTTATCTCCTATTAGTAATTAGTTAACTCGTTAAATCTAGCGTATGTCAATGTTGCTCTGTTGGTCCAGGCGTCAGCGTATGTAAGGACCAGGGCATTGTTGGACTCATTGGCGTATCTCATGGTACCTGCCGCATCGTCGAACCGTTTAATGAGCCACTTGTTGTCCAGTGATGCGTACCCAAAATATGACGTGGCAGCGTCTACAAGGTCGTTTAATTGATACAGATCAAACGGTGCGATCTTATCGGTTAAATCCGTAGACATGCTGATTGGACTAATGACGTTGACATCCTGTCCAAATTTGTTACCGATTTGAGTACCCGTAATGTTCTTCTCAGTGTTGTTCTGAAAAGTATTACGGACTTCCTCCATTGCATGTCCAGCTATGTGACTCATTTGCCCACCATTGCGATAAAGATTTGTAGGGCTATACCAAGGATGGCAGACATGACCATCGAGCCACCTATGATTTGCCATTTGAATTGTAGCATCTCATCGACCTTGGCATTGATGTCTTTGACATCTGTCTTTACTTCACCGATCTCATCTTTAAGCCACTGTAGTTGCTGGTCCATCTTATAGTCCTATTCGCTTGATGTTTAGATGTGTCAAACCAATATCTGAATCGTCCCCTCGTATATCTAAAGCAGCACCACTTGCCTGGTAAACGAAGATTTCTGCGTAGTCACCAGCGACCATGCGAGCCATCAGCGCAAACGCAGTTCCAGACGGAACAGAAGCTGTCCCACCTTTGGATACAATTGCCTGAGTGACTTTCACGTTGTTGATGTACAGACCAGCGCCAAGCTCAAAAGCTGCCGCACTGATTGCAAAGTTAATTGCTCCCGTAAATTCATAAATCCCAGAAATTGGTGCGTTAAATCTAAAATTTGTTACAGAGTCGAAGGCATTGTGAGTGTCGAATCGTTTGTTGTTAAACTGTATTTTTGTAAATACAGTATTTGCAATAGCTGATTGAGTTGTTGACCGCGTTACAGCAGCTGCCACAGTCTCACTCGCAGCGATTGCGGATGGACCAGTGATGCGTTCGACAAGCATTGTTGTTAGGTCATTTGCGGTAGCATCACCTCTAGCGGTAATCGAACCCCCACTGTCTTGAACCGCATAAAGTTCGTAATAATCCCCAGTTTTTGCACTATCATCCTTGAACGAATAAGTAACAGAATGTGGAACACCAGAAGTTCCGGATTTACCAATAGATGTGTATGAAAAAGGCGTATTGTTTTTATATAAAATAGCCGTAAGCTCATAAGCCGCCGCGCTTACAGCTAAATTTATTGAACCAGTAAAATTATAAGATCCAGCAACTTGGATAGTATAACGATTAAGAGTTGTATTTACCCCTCCATGTGAATCGAACTTTGCTGTATTTAATGATATTTTTGTTGAAACACCAGTAGACAAAGATTGTCCTGTTGATGCAGACATTTTTGCGCTTACAACCCGCGTATCAGTCGAGTCACTCATCTGCACTGATCCAGTATTAAAACAAATGTGATAAGCTACCGCTAAGTTAGCAGGATGTGTTTGTGTACCAGTTCGCGGTGTACCATTTGTTCCATCAGATGTTGGACTTGTGATACCGCCGCCATCACCTGCCAAGTTTGTAGTTGCAGCAGACAATTGACCAGTATCAGAGTTGCTTAGAGTTAACGACGCAGACCTTTGGTATCTGTGATAGTGACCTTGCATCTGATCTGTTTGTTTTGTTCCAAGTGTTCGTGAATATGAGATTGAAGAAATTGTTTGAGCACCTGCACCACTTAAAAAGATACCTCTTGCATCTGGTACGTTGAATGTAGTTGAGCCGTCACCGACACCGTAGGTCGTACCAATGACTCTAAAAAGTTCTGAATATGTTGTTCTGCTAACAGCTGTACCATCGCAATACAAATAACCTGAAGGTGGTGTAATTGAACCAGTTGCAATGATCGATCCGACTGGACCACGTATTGATCCATAAACTGCTTGCGCTGGTCGTATACCACACTCAGCTTCTACAACCCATGCACTGTTTGCAGTCTCTGCAACGTAGAAAATAAATTTAATTTGTGTTGTGTCGGCATCTGTTTGAAATGTTCCAGAGAACTGATCAACAAGTGTTGTCGAGTTTGACAATAACTTAAAGCTTGATGGCTCTTTCATTGTCCAGGTTGATCCATTAAATACTGCAGCGTACACAATCATTGATGAGTCAGTAGTTGATGAACCTGCGACAAATGTACCAGATACGACACGGTAATCTAAAAAGACATCCATGACTGCAGCTTTGTACTTCTCATCAATTGTGATTGTGCGCTCGATTGCGCGACCTTGTCGTGATGCACCTGATGACTTAGTCAATGTGAAAGACCTGGTACCAGTGATTGGTGTTGTCGTCGTTGTACCAATTGCAAAAGTTCCTGTACCGCTCGACGCTGTGAATGTACCTGCAGGACGTGTTGCAGCTGAGTACGAACCTTCAATATAATTAGTTGTAAGACCTGTCTCTGCATCACCGTCAGTAATTAGATTGGTTGCACCGCCTGATACAGACCCATCAATCATTCCAGGGATTACTTTAGTTAATGGCATGTTATAACTCCCTTACGTAAAATCGACAGTCAGTTAGCGCCAAGTTGTTACTCGTAGAAACCTTAGCCTGACATTTAATTGTGTATGTACCAGCTGCTAAAGTGAAGTAACCTTTAATCTGTGATGCACATCCGTAAAATATATGGTTCGTACCAGCTGTCATACTTCTCATACCGATTCGATACGTACCCATGATGGTACTACCTGTTGTTTCTGACACTTGAAAGTCTGCAAATAATGTATCAACTGAAGCTGTTGCAGTTAGGTCTGCACGACAAGGCGATCCATGTGAAGTACCTTGTTTAAATCCAAACTCTAGCAATCGACCAGTTGTCGTAAATGACAAGCTGTTATTTGTAAAGTCTGCGTAACTTGTTCCTGTTACCGACACGTTGATGTTCAAACTCTCTACGAAATTTGGCGCACCTTTTTTTGTATTAGTTACTGCACCATCTGCAAGCTTTGCGGATGTCACATTCAAATCTGCAATCTTTGGTGTTGTAACAGAGTTGTCTGCAAGTTGTGGTGTACCTACTCCACCTGCAGGTATCGATGCAACACTGAACGCTGTAAAGTATGTGACCTCAATGTTGCTGGTACCAATTGGTGGAGCACCAGTAAATGTAAGTGTGGTACCTGAAACAGAGTATGTGTCTTTTTGTTGGTAGACACCGTTGATGTAAACTTGTGTGTTCTCTTCAGTTATCGGATCGTTTGACAATGTGAAGATAAGAGTTGATGCGTCACCTGAGAACCGTTGAACGATAACAGTCGTACCACCGCCTCCACCACCTGCAAGCTCTGTCCAGTTAGCGTTTAAGATACCACCAACCAATTGGTAATTCGTACCTGCACCAATTGAGTAAACAATTAACCCTTCGTATCTACGACCTGAATCAATTGCGTCACGTGCGGTATTATCTGCAACTTGCATACGGTCATCAAGCGGTAGTGCTGCATTGACCGTAAAGTTTGAGGCTACGTTAATACCCATGTCTATCTCCTAAAGCTGTAAAAGTATGAGCCAGCTATCACAGGATTGTTAAACTCATATATTCTATAACTTTGCGCTGTGGCGTCTAGTCCAGTAATGTTCTCTGTTCGAAGTGTCCAATCGGGAATAGTCTCAAAGTTACTCACATCCAAGATGCTGGTCAGTGCGCCATACGATGCAGGATATGCAAAGTAGAACACCTGTCCAGACGTTGCTGTAATCGTCTGGTTCGACGTAGATGTAGAACTAATGACAAGCTTGGTAAGTCCAGCAACTGCTGCTGCAGACAATCCTGGTGCGCCTGCGCCTACGTAATAAGGGTAAACGAAAGTGTAGGTGACAGTGTTGGATGTGACAGTCGTTGGACCCCCACCGCCTGCAACGTCATCGACTTGTGCAGAAAATGACACAGTATCAGTCCAGCCTGTTGAGTCTGTGTATGTGCTCGTACCACCTGAAGGGATCGCACCACCAGATGTTTGCGTATCAAGTAGCGTCACACCTCTGTAAAACCTTACAGCTGCAATGTCGTTTGAACGCCTGGTCACAGTGGCAGTCAGTGGCGCAGACGCAAGGGATGCACCTTTCTCGCGTATTGTGCCGCTACCAGTACCTGATAGAGAGATTAAAGGTCCTGTGTATGTTAAGTTTAAAATTTTAGCTAGCGTGTCTCGCAGATCCGTCGATGTGAACAGTGCTCCAAATCGTGCTGAGAATCCAGAAAACGCATAATCTGCCCAGACTGGATTGACACCGTCGTGTGATAGAACTTGTTCGGCTGTACCACCAACAGGTAGTCCAGCGCCTGCACCTGCTGCAGCTACGATGTCTGCAGGTGTGACGAACTCGACTACTTCACCGTTTGCATCAAACTTGGGGATACCGTTTGGTACAGGTGGGGAGTCAATCTCCATGTCCAAGTTTGCTTCATACGTTGCTTTGTCTGACAGTCTAAAAGTCCGTGACACCTTCTCAAACAATCGCTGGACCTGTGCTGTAATTTGGTCCAGTGCGTTCTCAAATTGTCGAAGCTCAAAGTCTGTTTGGTTACGGAATCTAAAGTCCTGCACTGGTGCATCGACTGCAAGCTTGATAATAAGTTTGCGAAGTAGCGCAAGGTTTGCAGGTAGAACAATTGTTCCACCACC
>LNFM01002370.1_pt1 | contig 39666 bp, 37 predicted proteins | sample 596031 | NCBI WGS metagenome assembly LNFM01 (sample SAMN04254537, study PRJNA301005) | activated carbon metagenome | isolation source: dual media filters at the Ann Arbor, Michigan drinking water treatment plant | place: USA: Ann Arbor | reverse complement strand
CTCGACGATCGGATATATGAGCCCTGTGGAGTTCGAGCGGAAGGCCGGATTAGCTTAAGCGGGTGTCAACCGAACCGGGTGCAGGCCAGGTTGTGGAATCTGATTTTTCAGTGATGCTGCGCCCCTTCGTGAAGGAGGGTCGAATAAATGCGTTTGTCTTAAATGGAAAGATAGGGGTCTTTATCAAGCATTCGGCAAAACGGATGTCTCCATGGAGATTCACGTTCAATCTAGAACAGGTGTCCGACTTATTGGATTTGACTACTGCATATTCTGACTCTTTCGCAATTTTCGTATGCGACGACGATGGGGTAGTCACGCTTGATGTTGGCAGTCTTTATGAGATTCTCAGTTTGCAAGACTCTGAGAATGCCTGGGTTCGTATCGAAAGAAAGCCCCGTTCGCAGTACAGCGTCGCCGGAAACAAATCGGAATTGCCTCGTAAAGTGGCGACTGGAATTTCAATCATTATCGACACAATTAGAGCCCAAGCTCGGGCTGCAAAGAAGCAATGAAGAAGTCAAATAACAAAACAATATATGATGCGTTAGGGCGCGATCCTGTTCATCCGTTTCCTGCGCGCATGGCGCCGGGGATTGCGTTAGATTATTTGTCGCGCGGAAAAATTGGGAAGCGGGTTCTCGATCCTATGATGGGGTCGGGGACAGTGCTTGCATTAGCGCGGTCGCAAGGTCACAAAGCAATTGGTGTGGATCTCGACCCTTTGGCAGTTCTAATTTCGAAAGTATGGACGTGTACGGTAGACGAAAAGAAGGTTGCCAAGACGCTCGTTCATGTTTTTGATCGGGCTCAAGTGATTTACAGGTCGCTATCATTAAGGGACGCGTATCCGGCAAAGGCTGACCGCGAGACGCGTCAATTTATACGCTATTGGTTCGACGCCGTTTCTAGGCGCCAACTGACGTCGCTCGCGCAAGCGATATCTGGTGTGCGCGATGAATCAACCCGCAACGTGCTTTGGTGCGGTTTTTCTCGCTTGATAATTACCAAACAGGCAGGGGCGTCTCTAGCTATGGATTTGTCACATAGCAGGCCGCATAGAAGCTATGACGTCGCTCCGATAAAACCGTTCGACCATTTTAGGGCTTCTGTTTCGCGTACTTTGGAAAACTGCATTTCTGGCAAGAAGGAAAAGGGGCCGGCTCCGCTTATTAAGCATGGCGACGCTAGAAAACTTCAGATTGAAAGCGATAGTATCGATTTGGTACTTACTTCGCCGCCATACTTAAACGCCATCGATTACATGCGGTGTAGTAAATTCACTTTGGTGTGGATGGGCGTGCAGACAGCAAAAATTCGGGAAATCCGGAGCGAAAGCATTGGGACTGAAGTTGGCGACTATGCCAATTCACAAGGCAAATTCTCAAAGAAAACGATATCTAGGCTTCGACTCGGTTCTAAACTTTCTCGTCGCAGTAATGCGGTACTATCGAGCTTTATCCGAGACATGGAAGGGGCGATTGCCGAAGTCGCTCGTGTGCTCGTCCCCGGTGGAAAGGCTGTTTACGTTGTAGGTGAAAATACAGTCAAAGGAACGTTTATTCCCAATGCGAAGATTATCGTCGCCATTGCGGGCATGGCTGGCCTAAAACTTCAAAAGCGAACCACTAGGACGCTGCCGCCAAATCGGCGGTATCTTCCGCCGCCGTCAAATCAAAGAAAAAATATTTTGTTAGATGGGCGAATGCGACGTGAAGTAATCCTTTGTTTTAGAAAACCCAAGCCGCGACAGAAAAGCAGGGCATAGTTGCTATGGGGGAGGGCAAGCAAGCATTGGGTCCCCGCCTTCGCGGGGGATGAACGGAGTGGGGCGGGGCCGCCTCTCCTTCGAGACGCCCGCCTTCGCTAACGCTTCGGCGCGCTCCTCAGGATGAGGCGGGGAGGGCGCTGCGGCGTATGGGTCCCCGCCTTCGCGGGGACGACAAGTGAGGCGGGGATGACAAGTGAGGCGGGGACGACAGCGGTCCCGACGGCGCGCGGCTAAACCCCCGCCGGCCCCACCATCGCCTCCGCACCGTGCGCCGGACAATCCTCGCACAGGAACGATGGCACCGTCTCGCCCTGTGCCGCAACCTGCCGATTGAGCGACATCGGACGATGGCAGGTCGAGCACTTCGGCCAAGGCTTGGTGGGCCAGGGTTTGCCGGGCCGGGAATTCATCATGCCAATCGTCGTTCGCTGTGGTGACAAGGAATTCGCTGTGGTGACAAGGATCATGCAGCAGGCGATCCCGCCCTATGCGGGGATTGGGGGGTGCAGAGGGCGGGACGCGAGAGACTGCGTGCATGGGCAAGGTGTGTCGACAGGCCTTCAAGGTCTGGTCAAAAAGAAACACTGCGACATTCTATACAGACGCGGTGAAGGCGCGGCGTCGCGGCCGGTCGCAGGCCAACCAGGCGCGCCGGACGCCGCCGAGAGCTTTTCCGGCTTTCGCTCGAATACGCGCTAACAGGTGAAATGCACGGTGAAGCGTGTGCCGCGCATTCCCTCCCGGGACGAAAAGCGCAACGTGCCGCCGATCTGCTTGATGAGCGACATGACGATACGCATGCCAAGGCCCTTGGTCTTGGTCGGATCGAAATCTTTCGGCAATCCCTTGCCCCTATCGGTGACCGACAGCGCGTAACCGCCTTTGGGGTCGGCGCCGACGCGCACGGCAATCTTGCCGGGCGCATATTTGGCGGAGTTCGTCACCAGCTCGCTGACGACGAAGCCGAGCGGAATGCCGATGGCGCTCGGCACTTTCAGCGCAATGCCTTCGACCGCGAGCGCGTTGGCGTTGCTGTTGGTCGCCAGCATGGCGGCCATGTCCTTGCAGAGGCCGGTGAGATAGGCCGTTAGATCGACGCTCTCGATATTGTCGAGCGCGTGCAGGCTGCGGTGCACGCTGCCGATCATGGCGACGCGGTTGGCCGCCATCCGCAACTGGGCGGCGCAGTTTTCGTCGCTGACCAGGCGGCTCTGCATCGTCAGCAGGCTGGTCACCAATTGCAGTCCGTTCATCAGGCGATGATCGGATTCGCGGCTCAGCAGATCCTTGTGGCGGATGAGCTCATCCTTCTGCGCCACCAGCAGGCGCTCGCGCGCCAATGAGGCCGAAAGGCTGGCTTCGGCCTGTTGCAGACGCGCCAGCTCGACCGTGCCTTCGTGAAGCGCGCCACAGGAATCGTGCGCGCCATCGGCCGGCTGTTGAAACTCCGACGTTGGCAGTGAGACCGCGCGCTGATGCGTGCGATCGCTCAGCGACAGAGCTGGCATGCGAGACCTCCGACGCAAGGTTGCGTCCCCTTAATGTCAGGCTAGCAGCCGGGCGGAGGCGAAACTGTTCAAAATGGATCACCTTGCCGACGGCGCGTTCACGGGGTTTCAAGCGCCGGCGCGACCGAGCGCGCCTTGTCGGCGAGGACGACGCTGAGCAATGAGCTATGGACGTCGATATGGCCGTTGTAGGTGATGAAACCGAGTTTACGAAATTTGTTCATGAAATGGCTGACGCGGGAGCGCGTCGTGCCGATCATTTCGGCCAGTGTTTCCTGGCTTATTTTGCCGATGATCGGCTCCGGGCGGCCGGCCTTGCCGAAATTCGCCAGCAACAGCAGAACGCGCGCCAGCCGCTTTTCGGTCGAGTTGAAGAGCTGATCGACCAGATCTTCCTGAATGCGTTCGTTGCGGGCCAGAATATGCGTGACGAACATCCGCGAGAAGTTCGGCTCGTCCTTCAGCACGCGCTGGATTTCCGTCTTGCTGACGTGCATCACCGTGCAATCCGACATGGCCGACGCCGTTGCCAGGCGTTTCGGCTGTCCGATCAGGCAGCCTTCGCCGAGAAACTCGTCGGCGCCGAGAATCGCGACCACGGCCTCGTTGCCTTCCGCCGATACCACCGCGACCTTGATCTTGCCGGCGCGGATATAGATGACCGCGTCGGCGACGTCGCCCTGGGTGAAGAGGACGCTCTTCTTCTTGTAATGCGTGATCGTCCGGCCCTTGGCGATGGTATCCAGATAAATCGCCGGATCGAACGGCGCCGCATTTCTGGCTTTCCCGTTTGCGCTTCGCTTGCGGGGCTTTGCTGTCGGCTCACGAGACGTCATAGGTCGCTCCTGGTGAAGGGGGAGCACACGCTGTCTCTCCGGCACCGCGCCAGGTCATACTGCCGATGATGGCTATATGTACTGCATCGAACATAGGCCGTCTATGGGAACCGCTGCGGTAAATCGTCTTACAGCGGGCGCGCAGGGACGCTACCGTCTCCCTCGCCCCCTCAACGCCGGCCCGTCCGGCGGACGGTACGCATCGAGCACGAGATCGACGGCTTCCGGCGGCGCCGCGTCGACGTTCACCCCGCCGCGGTGCATTTCCTTGATCGCGGTGCGGATGGCGTCCTGCTCGTCAATCATTTGACGGCCGGTGCGCGCCGGCGCGTCATAAACTTTGCGCCGCCGCCTGCGGCCCATCGCCTCGAGCCGCGCCATCTTCAAAAGTTGCAAAGCCTGCATCAGTCTGTCGGCATCGATCTGCGGCGCTTGCTCAAGCTCAAGCACATGACGCTCGGCGATGACGCGCAGCCGCTCTGACAGCATGCGCAGCTTGCGCCGCTGCCCGGCGCGCGCGGTCGGCAGCGTATCGGTGGCGCGCGGCGCCCAGGCGTCGCGCACCCATCCGTGGTCGCGCGTCCAGCGGCAGATCGAGGCGCGGCCGACGCCGGTGCGCCGGGCGATCTCGCCATAGGTCAAGGTCGTCTTCTCGATCAGGTGGCGCACCTCGGCGACCTTGGCGTCGGCATGCGGCCGGCGCGACGTCTTGCCTTGCGCGGTGCGCGGTCGCGCGCCGGTCGGGATGCCCGCTGGGTCGAGCGGCTCGACGCGCAGGCGGCCGATGGGTTTGCGAAACATGGGGGCGATGGGCATAAAGAGGAATATAAGCCCTCAGGCGCCGCGGCGCAAGGGGGCTCGCCGGGCGCGAACAAGCATGGCGTTTACACGAATGCGGCCGCCATCCATGGGCAATTTCGCGGCAAAGAGGCAACTCAGGCCCGTTCGGCCTGGATACCGATCTGTCGCGACGTGGACAGCGCTTGCTCGTGTAGTTGCCGCGCTTGCAGCATGTCGCCGGCAAGCAAGCGGCTCGACGCCAAAGCGCTCAGGCAGCGCGCCAGTGTCTTGGTCGGGCCGAAGGGCCCGAGCAGCGCGTGCGCTTTGCGCAGCAAACTCTCTCCACCGTCGGGCACCAGTCCGACGCTGCCGGCACGCAGCAGGGCCTGTCCCTCGGCGAAGGCGTCGCCGAGCTGAGCATGCAGATCCGCTGCGCGCAGGGCGTCGTCGTAGTCGCTTGGATCGTCGATATCCTTGACGTCGCCCGCATGCCACGACAGCAGGCGCGCGATGGTCTTCTTCGGCGTCATGTCGTCAACCCGATCGAGCGCCGTCTGCACCCAGCGCCTGTGCTCAAAGGTCAGGCCGAGTTCGCCCCAGAGGACATGACTGTTCGCGACCAGATTGAGGGCGAGGGCGATGTCGCCCTGCGGCCCGAAGGCCCATTGCAGCGCGGCGCGCACCTCGTCGATATCGGGACCGTAGCTGTCGAGCCAATGTTCGCCAGGCGTGGTTTCCCATTCGGCCGCAGCCTGCGCCATGCGCGCGCGATAGAAATCCGCGTGCCGGCGGCGCAGAACGAGCGCAGCATCCGATGCGAGTTTCTGCCGTGCATATTCCCGCGTCGATTCGAGCAGCCGGTAGCGTCGTTCGCGCTTGCCGTGTTCGGCGGTCAACAGCGACTTCTCAATCAGCGATATCAGCAGATCGAAAATTTGCGTGTCGGGCAATTCGCTATCCGTGGCCGCGGCGGCAATGGCGTCGATACCGACGCCACCCGCGAACAGCGACAAGCGCTGCAGCAGAAGTTTCTCCGGATCGCTCAATAGCGCATAGCTCCAGTCGATCACTGCTTGCAATGTGCGATGACGGGGCAACGCCGTTCGGCTGCCCTGCGACAGGACCTTGAAACGCTCGTCGAGGCCCTTTGCGAGTTGGGCGAGTGACAGCACGCGCAACCGCGGTACCGCCATCTCGATCGCGAGCGGTATTCCATCGAGCCGGCGGCAGATGGACGCCACCGCGGCTGCGTTGGCGTCGTCGAGGGACCAGTCTTCACCTGTCCCGCGCGCGCGTTCGACGAACAGGCGCACCGCTTCGAAATCCTGCGCTGCGGCGGCAGTAAGCGCCGCCGCCGGGGCTGGACTTTGTAGCGACGGCACGCGCAGGACGGTTTCTCCGTCGATCGCCAAACGCTCGCGGCTGGTTGCCAGAATGGAAAAATGCGGCGCCGCGCGCAGTAACGCTTCCGCAACTGCCGCGGCTTCGCCGATGACGTGCTCGCAATTGTCCAGGATCAGCAGCATGTGCCTGCCGCCGAGAGCAGCGGCCGCCGTCATCGTGGCAGGGCCGTCACGCGATTCGATGCCCAGGGTTTCCGCGATCGCGGTAATGACGAGCTTCTGATCCTGCAGGGGCGCGAGTTCTACAAGCCATATCCCATCGGGGTAGCGAGTTGCGAGCCGCCAACCGGCTTCGATAGCCAGACGGGTCTTGCCGACGCCGCCCGCTCCGGTGAGCGTGACGAGGCGGTGGCTTTGCAATTCTTTGGTAACAAGATCGATCTCCGGCTGGCGGCCGACGAAACTGGTTAGTTGCTGCGGGAGATTGCCGGTGCGTGCGGGCGCGCTGGATTTTTCGGGAGGAACTGAGGCCGTGGGCTTGGCGTCGGTGCTTTCGATTTCGACCGGCGCCACGAAGCGATAGCCACGGCCTGCCACCGTCAACAGAAAGGGTTTCGCATCGCCCGCCGATGCCAAAGCCTTGCGCAAGGCAGATATGTGAACCTGAAGGTTATTCTCTTCCACGATGACGCCAGGCCAGACTTCGGCCATGATCTCGTCCTTGGTCACGAGCTGACCGGCGCGGCTGACGAGAGTCAAAAGCACTTCGATCGCGCGCTGCCCAAGCGTAACCGGAATGCCGTGCATCAGCAGTTCACGGCGCTGCACCAGCAAGCGGAATGGTCCGAATACGAATGCCGCAGCTGCGGTCATCGCCCAAGCTCATCATTCGGCGCTTCCGGCCGGTTGAAAGTCAAGATGAGACAGTTGCGGCCATTGCGCCGCTCGTAACGCATCTGCGATGAATAATGCCGCATCAGATGCACCCCCAACGCGCCGACGCGGGCCTTGTCGAGCGAGACCGGTTTTTCGCGCGGCGGCACCTGGGTCGGGTCGAATGCCCGCGCGCTGTCTTCGATGAGGACGGTCAAATCGCCGCCGGCCTGCGAAACCTCGACGGAAATCGCCGCATCGTCCGCCGCGCCGCCATACATCACGATATTGGCCACGGCCTCTTCAAGACATAGCTGAAGAGCGAAGGCCTGCTCGGCGCTCAATGCCGCATGGTTCGCCACGGCCTCGACCCATGTCGCCAGACGTTGCAGTTCGTCCAGTCTGGACCGCAACACCAGCCGGTCGCCGCCCGTTGTGGTGGCTTTTTGCATGACATCAGCCAAGCGCGGCCACCGCGGCGTCGCGTGTTGGGTAGATCGGGATGAGGTCGCTGGTTCCCGCGGTTCTCAAGACCTTGCAGACCGCCGTTTCGGGGCAACAGATCACCAGCCTGGCGCCTTTTCCGGTGGAGATCTTGGCGCCTCTGAGCAGGACGCGAATGCCATAGGACGACATGAAGCTGACATTCGACAGATCGACGACGAGTGCGCGCCGCTCATTGGCCAGCGTATTGAACGGCATTTCGATGGCGATTGCCCCTGTCGTGTCGAAACGGCCATCGAGACCTGCCACCGTGATATCGCCCGCCAGTTCCTCGATCCTGATTTGCATTCGCCGCGTCTCGTCCCCTGCCGGAAGTGTCTGGCTTGCCAATATTAGCGGCAATAGCGCTGCGGGCGAAATGCCGGAAACGCCGATTCAGAACGATTCAGGATAAATCAGGTCTGTCCCAAGGACGTTGTCGCTGCGGTGCGAAAAACTCCCTCAATGTTCGAGTTATCCAAAGCATCGTCGCTCCCCAGGGCTAAGCCAGTGACGGCGCGGCCCGGGCCTGCCATCTTCGGAAGGACCGTTTTTAGAACCGCCGTGGTGGCGGGGGTGCCAGCATGACGTCGATGGAGGTCCGCATCCGGAACCTGAAGGAAGACATGCCGCTTGCGGCCGCCATGCTGGCTCGATTTGGAGCGCACCATCACCTGGCGGCGCCCATACTACACGATATGAATGTTGTTCTGGATGACGCGCTCAATAACATCATCGCTTATGGCTACGATCCAGGAGACAAGAGCGACATCACGATAAGGCTGGAACATCGGCCGGGGGAGGTCGTGCTGCTGATTGAGGACCGCGCCCGGCCGTTCGACCTGACCCAGGCTCCGGCGCCGGAATTGGAAACCTCGCTGCAGTCACGCGAGGTTGGCGGCCTTGGAATTCATTTCATTCGCAGCCTGATGGATGGCATCGACTATTCCAGCGCCGGCGGAATCAACCGGCTGCGCATGACAAAGAAATTATCCACCTAAAGCGCCGAAATAGGAGTGTGACGTGGAACTGATCGAATCGGAACAGGACGGGGTCACGGTCGTCGAGCCGCGCGGCAGGATCGACACCAACGGCGCCAAGCCGTTCGGCGACCGGGTGGCCGCGCTGATCAATTCAGGTGTTCGCCACATCCTGATCGACTTTCGGGAGATTCCCTATATCAGCAGTGCAGGATTTCGCGCGCTGCTGATCGGCGCCAAGATGATGGACCAAGGCAAAGGCAGACTGGTGTTGTGCGGTATGTCGCCCGAAATCAAGCGGCTGTTCGAGATAGGCAATTTCACGGACCTTTTCATGATCTGCGCGACGCGCGAAGAAGGCATCGTCAAGACAAAATAAGAAACGAAAAACCGGGAGGCGGGCATGGACCGCTTTGGAAGGCAATGCGGCCGAGCAACCTGACCTATAGCGTCGATGAGCGGCCGCCGGCGCTGATCTGCTTTGCCAATGCGGCACAGCAGCTGACGATATTGGCGCCGATCATGGTCTATACGATCCTCGTCATGCGCGGCAGCGGCGCCAACGAAGATATTGTCGCCCAGGCCGTCAGCCTGACATTTCTGGCGTGCGGCATTGGCACCATCTTGCAAGCCTGGCCGGGAAAATGGATCGGGTCCGGCTTTCTGATCAGCACCGCGCCGGCGGCGCCCTACGTGCCGATCAGCATCATTGCGATCAAGGCCGGCGGCATGCCGCTGCTGCTCGGCATGACCATGCTTGCCGGCGTTTTCGAGGCCGGCTTTGCGCAGATCGTGCGCCGTTTCCGGCCCTTCTTTCCGGCGGAAATATCCGGCCTGTGCATCATGCTCATCGGCTTGTATGTCGGCATACTCGCCATCCAGTCGCTCTTTGGGCTCGACAAAGAAACGATGCGGGCGAGCGCGACCCCAACCGAGCTTCTTATCAGCGCCGCGACGCTGGTTTTGATGATCGGCCTCAATCTGTGGGGCAAGGGACCGTTTCGGATGCTTTGCGCCATCATCGGCGTGGCTTGCGGCTATGGCATTGCGGTGGCAGTGGGGGCTTTCAATCCGGAGTCCATGCGGGTTCTCGCCGACGCGCCGTTATTTGCGCTGCCGGCATGGGCGCCGCAGATTCCGCAAGTGAGGCTGGAGCTCGTTGTTCCGTTCATGGCCGCGGCCCTCACATGCGCTCTGCGCGGCATGGGCGACCTCAGCGTCGCGCAGAAGATCAATGACCGAGACTGGATCCGGCCGGACATGACGTCGATCCGCAAGGGGATTACGTCAAACGGGGTGTCGACGATCATTGCCGGCCTTGTCGGCAGCATCGGCGGCAATACGCAGTCGTCATCGATCGGCATGTCGAATGCGACGGGCGTAACGTCGCGTTGGGTGGGGTTTTGGCTCGGCGGCATGCTCATCGTGTTCTCGATGTTTCCGGTGGTGTCGGCGGCGCTTGTCGCCATGCCGCGCGCGGTGATCGGCGCGGCCTTTCTGTTCACCAGCTGTTTCATCACCGTGAGCGGGCTGCAGATCATCACCAGCCGGTTGCTCGACGCGCGTCGAACCTTCATTGTCGGGATCGCGCTGACGGCCAGTCTGGGTTACGAAATATTTCCCGGACTTTACGCAAAGGCGCCGGCGGTGCTTCAGCCCTTCGTCGGCTCCGGGCTTGTCGTCGGGCTTGTCAGCGCGCTGCTGTTGAATGCCGTCTTCCGGATCGGCGTGAGGACGCGAGCGTCGGTGTCGCTAGCGCCGGATACCGACAATCACGACGGCATTCGTGCATTTCTCGAGCAGCAGGGCGCCAAATGGGGCGCGCGCCGGGACGTGATCGAACGCGCGATCTTCGGCGCCGCCCAGTCTGTCGAAAGTATCGTGGAACACTGCAACGTGCAGGGGCCGATTTTGCTGGAAGCTTCTTTCGACGAATTCAATCTCGATGTGCACCTCAGCTATCAGGGCGACGCTTTGGTCCTGCCCGAACGGCGTCCTACCGACGAGCAAATCCGCGAAACGGAGGAAGGCCTGCGGCTGCTCGCAGGCTATCTGGTCCAGCGCAACGCCGACCGCGTCCGCGCCAGCCGCAAGGGCGACAGTGCCGTGCTCGATTTCCATTATCAGCACTGACGGGCCCGGCGATGGACAGCGAACCAGCCGCACCGCGCATCCTGGTCGTCGATGACAACGACGATAACCGGTATACGTTGACCCTCTATCTGGACCTTGAGGGCTACACCGATATCGCCATCGCCGAAGACGGCGAGCAGGCCATCGCGCAACTGAAGGAGCGTGACTTCGACCTGGTCCTGCTCGATGTGATGATGCCCAAGGTCGATGGCTATCAGGTGCTGACCTGGCTGAAGGGACAGCACCGCTTGAACGACTTGCCGGTGATCATGATTTCGGCGCTCAATGAGATGACCAGCGTGGTGCGCTGCATTGAACTGGGCGCCGTCGATTATTTGCAGAAACCGTTCAACCAGCATTTGCTGCGCGCGCGCCTCGGCGCCAGCCTCGACAAGAAGCGGTTGCGCGATCAGGTCAATGCCCACCTTTTCCGCCTGGAGCAGGAGTTGCAGGCGGCCCGCGACCTGCAGATGTCGATGTTGCCGCAGGAGTTTCCGGAGCCGACCCCGTCTTGTCCGGTCGATATTCACGGTCTCATTCAGCCGGCGCGTGAGGTCGGTGGCGACCTCTACGATTTCTTCCGCACGGAGGATGGGGCGCTTTGCTTCTTTGTCGGCGATGTGTCGGGCAAGGGCATGCCGGCGGCTCTGTTCATGGCGCGCACCAAAAGCCTGATCCGTATCGCTACCGAGTTGATGCGCGACCGCGATGCGCCCGCTGGCCCGGCCGAGATCATCGACCGGGTCAATCGCGAGCTTTGCCAGAGCAACAATGACATGATGTTCGTCACGCTGTTCTTCGGCATCCTGAATCCGGCGACCGGCGAGGTGGCTTATTGCAACGCCGGCCATAACCCGCCCTATCGGTGCAGCGGAGAAACGCTCGTTGCGGTCGATAGCGGCAAAGGCATCATTCTCGGTGTGCGTCCGCAGGCCGTTTACCAGACCGGCACCTTGACGCTGGCGCCGAATGAAACGCTGTTCCTGTTCACCGACGGCGTGACCGAGGCGCACGACCTGTCCGGGTCCTTGTTCTCGGAAGAGCGCCTGGAGGCGGCGTTGCGTGCCGCGGCCGGGCTGGGCAGCCGCGCGATGGTCAAGAAGGTGAGCGACGCGGTCGAGGGTTTCGTCGGCGCCGCTCTGCCGTCCGACGACATCACTATTCTGGCGCTACAGCGGCTCGATCTATCGAAAGCCTGACCGCTCTCAGGAATTGAATTCAGAACAATTCAGGACTTTGCCAAGGACCGGCGCATCTTTTCGCGGAAGGGTCGGCGGGTCGCTCGCGTTCGCGCGACTATTGAAAGGGGACCTTATCATGCGCAAACATTTGTTCGTTGCCGGCCTCGTGCTGATAGTGGCGGCACCGGCTCTGGCCCAGCAGACGGCGGCACCGCCGGAACTCGCCGGCGCGGTTTCTGCCCGGGAGGGCGTCAAGGCGGAGCGGCTTGCCTTCGAATATTTCAAGGCGGCGCCGGACTCGCTCATCAGTGTCGCCAAGATCACCATTGCTCCGGGCCAGTTCATTCCGATGCACACGCATAGCGGCCCCGAGTTCCATTATGTGGTTTCGGGTACGCTGGAAGAGACCTTGGGCGACGAACCGGCGCGGACGCTGAAGGCGGGCGAGGGCCACTACGCCGCCGCCAACGTGGCGCACGGCCTGAAGAATACGGGTACAGAGCCGGCCACGTTCATCGCTTTCATTGCCGGCGCGAAGGGTGAGCGGCTCACCACGCCGTTCAAGAAGTAGGGTCGGCCGTCATGGAGACGCGGGAAAACGTTCGCGCCCGTGGTCTCCCCGGTGCGAAATCGGGCGGCGGATTGTATGGTTGCAACCGCCGCCACCGGCCGCTCGGCGAGGCTCCTTAAGCCGAGGCTCATTAAAGAGGTTCGACATGCAGCGCCGTCGATTCACGATGTTTTACGGACAAGCCGCCGTGGCTGTCTTGATGGGATGGCTCGTCTCCAGTGCGGCGGTCGCCCAGGACGCAAGGCCCGCGAGGATCGGCGTCGTCAGCCTGCACGCGCCGGAGCTTGCGCGCGACGTCGAGGGCATCCGCCAGGAACTGCGCAAGCTCGGCTATGTCGATGGCAAGACCGTCGAGATCGAGACCCACTTCACCGATGGCGACAGGCAGCGGGCGCGGGATGCGGTCAAATCGTTTGTCGAGCGCCGGTTCGACATCGTCGTGCCCTGGACCACGCCGACCGTGCAACTCGCCAGGGAAGAAAACCAGTCTATCCCGATGGTGATGATTGCTTCCGATCCGCTCGCCGCGAAGCTGGTGCAGAGCCTGTCGCGTCCGGGCGGCAACATCACCGGCGTGTCGATGTCGGGGCCTGACCTCGCCGGCAAGAGGATAGAACTCTTGCGCGAGATCAAGCCCGGCATTGCCACAGTTGCTTTCCTTGGCCAGGCGAAGAGTCCAAGCGCGGCCGCTTTCATCCGAGAGACCAGGGAAAATGCCGACAAGGTCGGAATAAAAATTCTGGTGCGCCTTGTCGATCGTGCCGATGAGGTGAACGAGGCAACCTTCGAGGCGCTGAAGAAGGAAGGCGCGGAGGCTGTCATCGTCCAGCCGCTCTTCACGGGACATGCCGCCGAATTCGTCGCGTTCGGCCTGAAGTTCGGGATGCCGGTGATTTCCGACTATCCTGCGTTTGCAAGGCAGGGCGCGCTTGCCAGCCTTGGAGTCGATCTCAGCGCACAGGTTCGGCGCACCGCCTATTTCATCGACCGCATTTTGAAAGGCGCGACCCCGGCCGATTTGCCGGTCGAGCAGCCGACCAAGTTCGAACTCGCCATCAATCTCAAGACCGCCAAAGCGCTCGGTCTCACCGTGCCGCAGACATTGGTAACCCTTGCCGACGAGGTGATCGAATGAGGCGGCGGGAATTCATATGGGCCGCTGGCGGCGCGATCGTGGCTTCTTCGGCCTGGCCGCTCATCGCTCGAGCGCAGCAACCGGGCAAGCTGCCGGTCATTGGCTTCCTGGGTTCGCAGGCGCAGTCCGTGCAGAAAAAATGGACCGACGCCTTTGTGCAGCGCTTGCGAGAACTCGGCTGGATCGAAGGCCGGACGGTTGCCATTGAGTATCGATGGTCGGACGGCGGCAGCGGCGCCCGCGCCGCCGAGGCCATCGCCGAGTTCGTCAAACTCAAGGTCGATATCATCGTCACAAACGGCACGCCTATGGTTACCGCGGCGAAGCGGGCGACTTCCGATATTCCGATCGTGTTCGCGGCGACCGCCGATCCGGTCGGCACCGGCATGGTCGCGAGCCTGGGGCGGCCGGGCGGCAACCTCACGGGAATGTCGCTGCAGGCGACCGATCTGGCCGGCAAGCATATCGAGCTGTTGCAGGAAGTGCGCCCTGGCCTCAAGCGGTTGGCCATTCTGGCCAATGTCGACAGCGCGAATGCTGTGGTCCAGGCGCGCGAGGCAAAGGCGGCGGCCGAAACACTCGGCATCAATGCCATCGTGCTCGAAATTCGCAGCGTTGACGACATCGCACCGGCGATCGACGCTGCCAGGAGCCAGGCCGACGCGCTTTTCGTGGCGATCGCGCCGCTCGTTGTTTCGCAACGCGCTCGCATCAATTCCCTCGCCATCGCCGCCGCTTTGCCGACGGTGTATGCGCTCCGGGAGTTCGTCGACGCTGGCGGCTTGATGTCCTATGGGCCGCACTTTCCGGACTTGTTCCGGCAAGCCGGCGACTATGTCGACAAAATTCTGCGCGGCGCCAAGCCGGCGGATTTGCCGGTGCAACAGCCGACAAAGTTCGAACTCGTGATCAACCTTAAAACGGCAAGTGCCCTGGGCATCACCATGCCGCCCGCGCTGGTCGCCCGCGCCGACGAGGTGATCGAATGAATCGCCGCGAGTTCATTGCGATTGCCGGGGGCGCCGTCGTCTGGCCGGCGATTGGGCGCGCGCAAATGGCCGGCCGCATGCCCGTCATAGGCGTGCTCGTTCTTGGAAATCCGCCGCCCGAGCTGTTTCTGACCGCGCTTCGCGATGGATTGCGCGGCGCCGGTTATGTCGATGGCCAAAATATCCGCATTGAGCTTCGCAATGCGCGTGGCCAGACGGATCGTCTGGCCGAAAATGCCGCCGAACTGGTGGCGCTGAAGGTCGATGTCATCGTCACCTTCCAGACGCCGCCGGCGAGTGCCGCATTGCAGGCCACGCGCGAGATACCGATCGTTATGTCCGGCGCGGGCGACCCGGTCGGCACCGGCCTGGTCGCCAGTCTGCCGCGGCCCGGTGGCAACGTCACCGGCACGTCGGCGGGCGGCGTCGAGATTGCCGGCAAGAGCGTCGAACTCGTTCGCGAACTGCTGCCGAACGCACGACGCTTCGCGGTGCTGGCGAACGAGAACGACGGCTTCACCCGTCCTTATCTTGCCGAGATCCGCCGGATGGCCGCGATAGCCGGTTTGGACGTCGAGGTTGTCATGACGCGCCCTGCCGCACCGCTGGAGCCCGCCTTCGAGACGATGACATCACGCCGTGCCGAAGCGGTGATTGTGCAGGGGAGCTTGCTGCGCCCGGAAGTGGGCGCCATGGCGGCCAAGCACCGGCTGCCGGCGCTGTCGACGCTCAAGATTCTGCCCTCGGCAGGCGGCCTCATGTCGTACGCCGCGAGCTTTTCCGATCTGCACCGCGAAGCCGCCGTTTATGTCGACAAGATTTTGAAGGGAGCAAAACCGGCCGACCTGCCGGTGGGGTTCCCTAGCAAGTTCGAGCTGGTTCTCAATATGAGAGCGGCCAAGGAACTGGGCCTGGCAATTCCCGAAGCATTTTTGCTGCGCGCCGACGAGGTGATCGAATAAGCGCCACGAGCACGTCCGGCCCGGCGAGCGAGGTTGCAAATTGCGCGGACCTATCTGCTGCTTCAGAACGATTCAGACTCTCCCCAAGGACTTAAGGCGAGGCCGTGACGATGATGGCTTTGTCGATAACCCAAACCGGGCCGCTGGCTCGGCTGAAACAGGAGAGGACCGCAATGAATCGCAAAACCATCGTTCTGGCGATAGGCCTCGCCATCGCTCCCTTCACCGTTTTACACTCTGTACCGCCGGCCGCGGCCCAATCCGGCGAGGGCTGGGTCACCTTGCTGGACGACAAGACGATCGGCGACTGGAACCGGGTCGGCGACGCCAACTGGCGATCGGAAGAAGGCGTGCTCGTGGCTGACAAGCGCAGCAGCAAGGATTTCGCTTACCTGGTTTCCAAGAACTCGTACAAGGATTTCGTGCTTCACGTTGAGTTCTGGGCGAGCGATGACGCCAATAGCGGTGTCTTCATCCGTTGCAGCGACGCCGGCAATATCGCCGACCGGACCTGTTACGAGGCCAATATTTTCGACGGCCGCAAGGACCAGAGCTACGGCACCGCTGCCATCACCCACTTTGCGGAGGTCAATCCGATGCCCAAGGCCGGCGGCAAATGGAATACTTACGAGATCACGGCCAAGGGGCGGCACATGACCGTCGTCCTTAACGGTCAGAAGACCGTGGAACTCCGCAACGCTTTGTTTGCCGAAGGGCCGGTCGCGCTCCAGCATGCGGCCGGTACGATCAAGTTTCGGAAGATCGCAATCAAACCGCTTCAGCCATAAGCGGGCAGCTCACGATTACGAATGACGGGGTCAACGACAGATTTCTGGGAGGATAAAATGACGTCACGACGCAGCTTTATTGCCGGAGTTGGGGCAGGCGTGCTCGCCTTTCCGCTTCGTACGATGGCGCAGCAGGCGCCGGCGGCCGCCAAGCGGGTCGGCATGTTGCTGTTCAATTCGCCGCAAATCGATCCCATCGGCCCGCTGATCCAGGGGCTGAAGGATCTCGGCTATGAAGATGGCAAGACGATCACCATCGACTACCGTTTCGCGGAGGGCCGGGCCGAGCGGCTGCCGCAGCTCGCCGCCGAACTGGTGGCGCTGAAGCCCGATGTAATATTTGCGTTCGGCGGCGACGTCGCCCCGCATGTCAAAAAGGCCACCTCGACAATTCCCGTCGTTGCCCTGGTCAGTACCGACCCCGTCCAGAGCGGTCTCGTCGCCAGCCTTGCCCGTCCCGGCGGCAACATCACCGGCGTCACGCAGGTCTACGATGAATTGTCGGGCAAAGTGATCGAGCTTCTCAAGGAAGCCGTACCCGGAATTTCCCGCGTCAGCGTCCTCTGGAATCCGGATCATGCCGATCCGGAATTTCAGGAGATCAAGCGCGCGGGGAGCACGTTGGGCGTCAACTTGACGTCGCTTGAGGTTCGCCGGAGTTCTGATTTCGCTGCGGCCTTCGAGACGGCGCTCCGCGAACGGTCAGAGGGTCTCATTATCATATCGAGCCGTCTGCTCTTGCAGCAGCGTCGTCAGATCGTGGAATTCGGCGCGAACAACCGCATTGTCATGGCCGGTAACTGGTCCGCCTGGGCCAAGGATGGCCTGCTGCTCACCTACGGCGCCAATGCGAATGACATGATGCGGCGCATTGTCATCTACATGGACAAGGTGCTCAAAGGCGCGCGACCGGCTGACCTGCCGATGGAACGGCCGACGCGATTCGAACTGACGCTGAACCAGGGAACCGCCAGGAAGCTGGGGATCGCGATTCCGCCGACGTTGATCGCCCGCGCCGACGAGGTGATCGAGTGAGATTTGGTTACGTTCGAGCCGGCAGGGGGAAGAACTGATGAATCGCAGAGAATCGTTGGGCTGTTTATTGGCCGCCGCAATCTTCGGTGGCTCGCGGCCCGTCCTTGCTCAGTCCGCGCCGCCACGCCGGATCGGCTTCCTGATGGGATATGCCGAAGGCGACCGGCAGGCGCGCGCCGCCGTGGGCGCCTTTCATGACGGCATGAAGGAAATCAACCTGATCGAAGGCCGCGATTTCCAGATCGAGTACCGCTGGGCGGGAGGCGACGCCGACAAAGCACGGGCCTTCGCCCGCGATTTGCTGGCGCAGAAAGTGGATCTGATCATCGCCAGCACCAACCAGGTGGTGTCGATTGCGATGCAGGAAATCACCACGATCCCGATCGTATTCGTGTTCATCGGCGATCCGATCGGCAGCCGCTTTGCCGACACGCTGACACGTCCCGGCCGCAACCTGACCGGGTTTGCCAATTTCGAGGCGCCGATCGGCGGCAAATGGCTGGAGATTCTCAGGGAGCTTTCGCCGCAAACCCGCCGTGTCGGATTTGTCCATCACCCCGCCGTGTCGGCGCATGTCGAATTCCTTCAGGTGGCGCAGGCCACGGCGCCGTCGTTCGGTCTTGAACTGACGTCGATTCCCATCACCAGTCCTGCGGAAATCGAGCAGCGCATTTCCGCATTCGGATCGGAAGGCGGCAACGGTGGCATTGTCGTGCCGCCGCACGCTTTGCCGTTGTCGCAGCGCGGGCTGATCGTCGAACTGGCGGCGCGCCATCGTCTGGTTGGCGTCTACGGTGACCGTTACTTTGCCGAGAGCGGCGGCCTGCTTTCCTTCGGCATCAATCTGCCCGATCAGCTCCGGCGCGCCGCGAAGTATGTCGATGTCATTTTCAAAGGCACGAAGCCCGGCGATCTGCCGGTTCAACTGCCCGTCAAATACGAACTGACGGTCAATCTCAAAACGGCCAAGGAACTCGGCATCGCGGTGCCTTCGACGCTGCTTGTGCGGGCCGACGAGGTGATCGAATGAAGCGGCGTGAGTTCATTACGCTGCTTCGTGGGGCGGGTCGGGCTGGCGAGGTGGCGGTCCGATTCAGTACGATTCAGAATTGCCCCAAGGTTTGAACTGGCTGCCTGCAGTATTTTGTTTCTGTGAACATGCGGGCCGGACACCCGGACAACCAAGGAGATAGCCATGTCGTCGATGAAAATCCTGAAAGTGCTCGCTTGTGGCCTCTGGGCCTGCGTCACTGTCGGTCTGCCGCAGGCGTCGGAGGCCGCCGAACTGAAGCTCTTGAGCTCGCTGGGACTGAAGCCGGTCGTTGACGCCTTGGTTCCGGAGTTCGAGCGGGAGACCGGCCACAAGGTCGCGGTGCGGTTCGCGCTGACCCCTGCGATTCCGAAGGCCGCGACCGAGAGCCCCGGCTTCGATGTGGCGATCAGCGATCCGAAACATATCGCCGACATGATCGCGACAGGCACGGTGCGCGCCGGCACCGCGACGAATATCGCAAGGTTCGGTATGGGTGTGGGCGTTCGCGCCGGCGCGATGAAGCCCGATGTCGCTACGCCGGGCGCGCTCAAGAGCGCCGTCCTTAAGTTCGATTCCATCGGATACGTGGCCGCCGGGGCGACCGGCCCGGTCGTTCTCGCCATGCTTGGGAAGCTCGGCATCGCGGAGCAGGCGCAGCCCAAGCTCAAGGCGGGCGGTGTGGCGGAAAACCTGGGCGCTGTTGCCTCGGGCACGCTTGACGCGGTCCTAATGCCGGTTCCCCTGATCACGGCCGGAAAAGGCGTCGAACTCGCCGGCGCCTGGCCGGCGGAGTTGCAGGATTACATTGTGATGACGGGTGGCGTCAGCGGCGCCACCGCGACAAAGATCGAGGCCGAGGCTCTCCTCAAATTCTTGATGTCGCCGAAGGCCGACTCGGTGGTGGTTTCGCGGGGCTATGAACGCATACACTAATGCGGCCCGCGACAGACCGCGGCATGGGAGGAACAATGAAACGGCGAGATTTCATCGTGCGCGCGGGCCTCTGCGCCTTGTGGACCGTGCCATCGTTCGTTCGCGCCCAAGAGGCCGGCAAGACGGTCGGCTTCATCGGGGCATCGACCCAGCAAGGCCAGACACGGCTGACGGCGGCCTTTGTTGACCGTCTCCGGGAACTTGGCTGGGTCGAAGGACGAACCGTGACGATCGAGTATCGCTGGGCGGAGGGGAGTGCGGAGCGCGCGGCGAAGGCGGCAGCGGATCTCGTCTCGCGCAACGTCGACGTCATCTTCACAAACGGGACACCCATCGTCTCCGCCGTGAAGCGCGTCGCCACCCAGATTCCCATCGTCTTTTTGGCTGGCGATCCCGTTGGAACGGGGCTGGTCAACAGCCTCTCTCGTCCCGGCGTCAATCTGACAGGCTTGTCGTTGCAAAGCTCGGAACTGGCCGGCAAGCATCTCGAACTCTTGCAAAACGTGGTACCCGATCTTCGCCGTGTGGCGGTCCTGGTCAACGTCAACGCCCAGAATGCCGTCGAACAGATGCACGAGGCGCAGCGAAGCGCCGGAAGTCTCGGCATCGAGATTCAAGTTCTTGAAATCCGCCGGGCGGATGACATTGCCGAGGCCATCAAGCGCGCCGAAGGCAACGCTCAGGCACTCTATGTCACCAACGAGCCTCTAACGCTGACCAATCGCGCACGCATCAGCGCGCTCGCGACGGAGGCCCGGCTGCCTTCGGTCTTCGCGTATCGGGAATTCGTGCAGGCGGGCGGGCTTCTCTCGTATGGCCCGAGCTTTTCCGACCTGTTCCAGCGCGGCGCCGAGTATCTCGACAAGATTCTGCGCGGCACCAAGCCCGCCGATCTCCCCGTCGAGCAACCGACAAAATTCGAGCTCGTGATCAACCTGAAAACGGCCAAGACGCTCGGCACCGCCATTCCGCCAATGCTGCTCGCCCGCGCCGACGAGGTGATCGAATGAGGCGGCGGGAGTTCATTGCGCTGCTGGGCAGTGCGGCGGTCTGGCCGCTCGCCGGCCATGCCCAGCAGCCCAACCGCCGCGTCGGCGTGTTGATGTCGAGCGCCGAGGACCACCCGGACGGCCGCAGGCGCAAGGCCGCGCTTCTCGAAGGGCTGCGGTCGCACGGCTGGACCGACGGCCAGAACCTCGCAATCGAATATCGCTGGGCCTCCGGCGACATCGAAGAGATGAATAGATTTGCGGTCGAACTGGTCGGGACGAAGCCAGAGGTCATCGTCGCGAACGCCACGCCGGTCGTCGCCGCCTTGAAACGGCTCACGGCGACGATACCCATCGTCTGCTCGCTGGTTATCGACCCGGTCGGCAATGGCTTCGCCGCCAGCCTGTCCCGCCCAGGCGGCAACATCACCGGATTCACTTTCATCGATGCCGAATTGATCGGGAAATGGATGGATTTGCTGAAGCAGGCGGCTCCCAGGATCGACCGGGCCGCACTGATCTTTAATCCCAAGACTACGCCATTTTACGACGAGTTCGTCGGGGCCATCAAAGCCAGTCGGCCGTCGATTGATCTGGTGACGATAAGGGTAAGCACTGCCAGTGAGCTGGAATTAGGGATCGGGGCGGAGATGCGAGCGCCGGGTGGCAGCCTGATCATGGGGCCGGACCCATTTACGTTCGCGCATGGCCGCACGATCGCGCAATTGACGAAAGAACTGAGGGTGCCGGCGATTTCCGTTCACCGGCAGTTCGTTTCCGAGGGTGGCCTGATGAGCTATGGTCCGGACACGGCCGCTGTGTTCCGGCAATCCGCCTCTTATGTCGATCGCATTCTGCGCGGCGCGAAGCCGGGAGAGCTGCCGATCCAGCGCCCGACCAAATACGAACTCGCGATCAATCTTGCCACCGCCAAGGCTCTCGATCTTGCCATTCCGCCGACGCTGCTGGCGCTTGCCGACGAGGTGATCGAATGAGACGGCGGGAATTCATCGCATCGCTCGGCGGCGCGGTGGTATGGCCGCTGGCGGCGCGCGCGCAGGACAAGCGCATGCCCACGGTCGGCGTCCTGATTGTCGCCAACCGCGAGCCGTTCTGGACGCTATTCAAGAAGGGCCTCAGCGAATTTGGCTATGTCGAGGGGCGCAATATCCGCTTCGAATTCCGTTCCGCCGAAGGCAGGTTCGGCGAGTTACCTGCGCTTGCGGCGGAGCTGGTACGGCTGAGGGTCGATGCCATCGTTGCCGTGCAGAGCCCTTGCGTGCACGCGGCCATGCGAGCGACCAGCGACATCCCTATCATCATGGCGCCGGCCGCCGATCCGCTCGGCGCCGGATTTGTGGCGAGCCTCAACCATCCCGGTGGCAACGTTACGGGGCTCTCGTTCGTCACACCCGACCTGATGGGCAAGAACCTCGAGTTGCTGCGCGAGATCGTACCGTCCCTTCGTCGCGTGGCCTTTTTAGGCGTCAGCGGCGATCCGGTCACAAGCACGTTCACACAGCAGGTCGAGCATGCCGGCCGCACACTGCAGATCGAGACACGTTCGATCATCATGAAGGGGATGGACGAGCTGGAGGCGGCGTTCGCGCAGCTCGCGTCGGAGCGCATCGATGCCGTGATCCTGCAGCCCAACCTGCCGCGCAAGCCGGCCGCCAGCCTTGCCCTGAAGTACCGCCTTCCGGCGCTGTCTCCCAATCGCGGATTTCCTGAGGAGGGCGGCCTGCTGTCCTACGCCGGCAGCCTGGAGCAGGTCTATCTGCGGGTCGGTGCCTATCTCGACAGAGTTCTGAAAGGCGCCAAGCCGGCCCTTCTGCCGGTCGAGCAGCCGACGAAGTTCGAGCTGGTGATCAATCTTAAAACCGCCAAAGCGCTCGGCCTCACCGTGCCGCCGACTCTGCTCGCGCGCGCCGACGAGGTGATCGAATAAGGCGCGGCTCGCAGCCGCAGCAGCATGGGCCGTGACGGCCCCGCGCGCATCAAGACCGCCGAAATAGGGCTGGCATGTCCGGATTAGGCACGATTCAGGACGTTTAAGTTCTGTCCCAAGGCCTTTTCGTGAGAGCCGGGGCATTCTCCTCCCATCGAAACCGGCGCATCGCCGGCCAGACCAGAGGAGACCGCCATGACCCGCCGTCCGAACCCGTCCTTCGACCGGAACAGCCTGATCGCTCAGGCCAACTCCGCCGCCCACTGCTGGTTCATCGTCGGTGGCGGCCTCGTTCTGATCGCCCTGCTGGGCGGTTTCGTCCAGGGAGCCTGACCGCGCCTGCGGACCGCGACAAAGTTTCTCAACACCAAACCAACGGAGAGACGCTATGACCAAGAAAATCCCCACGATCGTCACTTTCGCTTTGACCGCCTTCCTGATCGGCGCTTGGAGCCATGCAACCCTTAACGCCGTCGGGCCGGACCGTGGCATCCTGGTTTCCACCGCCACTGGCATCGATCTGGTGCAGTTGACGCGCAATAGCGGACCGTTGCCCGGCGAGCAATTCCCGGCATTTTGATGCGGTGCCCTTTGGCCTGTCGCGGCCGGTTCCGGCGGCGACAGGCCGAAACGGGCTTGCTAAACTGACAAGGCGGATTCGTAGCTGTTTGCATGGTGGATTTGCCGGGCCGATGACCGTAACAGACGCACCGACCGATCCGTCAGCCGGGATCGCGCAGCCCGTCCGCGGCCGCAGCCGGTTGTTTGGCAAATATGTCGGGCTGTTCGTGGCCGTGGTCGCGGTCGCCCTTTTGGCGAACGGCATTTTCGACGTCTGGTTCTATTATCGTGAACACAAGGTCGCGCTCATCCGCATCCAGCGCGAGCAGGCCGAGGCGGCTTCCGCCAAGATCAGCCAGTTCATCGTCGAGATTCAGAACCAGCTCGGTTGGACCACACAGCTGCCGTGGTCGTCCGGCTCCATAGAGCAGCGCCGTTTCGATGCGTTGCGGCTGTTGCGGCAGGTCCCGGCGATCACCGAACTGTCCCAACTCGACGCCACGGGCAAGGAACGACTGCGCGTGTCGCGTCTTGCCATGGACGTGGTCGACAGCGGCACGGACTTCTCGAAAGACCCGAAGTTCACCGAAGCGGTGGCGAACAAGGTCTATTTCGGCCCGGTCTATTTCCGCCGGCAGTCCGAGCCCTACATGACGCTGGCGATTGCCGGCACCCGGCGCGACGCCGGCGTCAGCGTGGCGGAGGTCAACCTCAAGCTGATCTGGGACGTCGTCACCCAGATCAAGGTCGGCGACAAGGGCAGCGCCTTTGTCGTGGGACCGGACGGCCGGCTGATCGCACATCCGGACATCAGCCTGGTGCTGCGCAACACCGATATGTCGAATCTCGCCCAGGTGAAGGCCGCGCGCGCGGCCGAGGGCGGCGATCCCGGTGAGCCGTTGCAGGTCGCCAAGAACATCCAGGGCCACGACGTGCTCACCGCCTTCGCGCCGGTGAAGCCGCTCGGCTGGCTGATGTTCGTCGAATTGCCGGTCAGCGAAGCCTATGCGCCGCTCTACGCGGCGCTGCAACGGTTGGCGTTCGCATTGACGGCGGCGCTGATCTTTGCGGTGCTCGCCGGCATGTTCCTCGCCCGGCGGATGGTGGGGCCGATCCAGGCGCTGCGGACGGGCGCCGCTCGAATTGGCGGCGGCGATCTCTCGCAGCGCATTTCGATCAAGACCGGCGACGAGCTGGAGGCGTTGGCCGATCAGTTCAACGACATGGCCAGTAAGCTCGAAGAATCTTACGTCGGCCTTGAGAAGAAGGTCGAAGCGCGCACGCGCGAACTGAGCGAGTCCCTTCAGCAGCAGACCGCGACCGCGGACGTGCTCAAGGTCATCAGCCGCTCGGCATTCGATCTGCAGACGGTGCTCGACACGCTCGTGGCATCGGCCGCGCGCCTGTGCGAAGCCGACTATGCCTGGCTCTTCCAGCGCCATGGCGACGTCTTTTACTGGGCCGCGGGCTTTGGCCACTCGACTGACGAATACATGCAGATCAGAGACTATTTTAAGGGCAGGGAGGTCCCCGTCCACCGAGGCAGCATCGCAGGCCGGTGCGCGCTGGAGGGCAAAGTGATCCACGTGACCGACGTGTTGTCGGACCCGGATTATACTTGGCTAGGCGCCCAAGCAATAGGTGGCTATCGCGCGGCGCTCGGTGTCCCGCTTTTGCGCGAGGGAAATGTTGTCGGCGTGATCTTCCTGTCGAAGAAGCGGGCGGAGCCGTTTACCGAGAAGCAGATCGAACTGGTGGCCACCTTCGCCGACCAGGCGGTCATCGCCATCGAAAATGCGCGTCTGTTCAATGAAGTGCAGGAGAAGAGCCGCGAACTCGAAATCGCCAGTCAGCACAAGTCGCAGTTCCTCGCCAACATGAGCCACGAGCTGCGCACGCCTTTGAACGCCATCATCGGCCTCACCGAGATGATGTTCACCAATGCGGGACGGTTCGGCACCGAAAAGGCGATCGAGCCGTTGAAACGCGTGCATCGCGCCGGCGCGCATCTGCTCGGCCTGATCAACCAGGTGCTCGATCTGTCCAAGATCGAGGCCGGCAAGCTCGAACTGAATCCGGAACCGACCAGTATTGCACCGCTGGTGGACGAGGTGATCGGCACCGCGCGGCAGCTCGCCGAGCAGAACGGCAACAAGCTGACTGTGTCATGTCCGGCGAACTTGCCTCCCGTCACCCTCGATCCCATGCGGCTGCGCCAGATATTGCTCAATCTGTTGAGCAACGCCTGCAAGTTCACCAAGGACGGCGAAGTGTTTCTTACGGTCCAGCGCCATGCGAAGGCAGGGCAGGGCATCATCGAAATCAGCGTGCGCGACACCGGCATCGGCATGACGCCGGAGCAGCAGGCCAAATTGTTCCAGGAGTTCACGCAAGCCGAGTCCACGACAGCGCGGCGCTTCGGCGGCACCGGGCTTGGCCTTGCCATCACGCGCAGGCTCGCGCGGATGATGGGCGGCGACGTCCTGGTCGAGAGCGAACAGGGCAAAGGTTCGGCCTTCACGGTGCAGTTGCCGGGCGGACCGGAACCTATTGTCGCGCTGGCCGAGAATACGCGGCCGCGCTCGAACGCCGTCCTTGTGATCGACGACGATGCCACCGCGCGCGAACTCATCAAGGAGCAGCTTTCGGCCGAAGGCTTCAACGTCGTGACCGCCGCCGGCGGCCTGGAGGGCATCAGGATCGCCAAGGAAATGCGCCCGCTGGCCATCACCCTCGACGTGATGATGCCGGACCTCGACGGCTGGTCCGTACTCGCCGCGTTGCGTCAGGACGCTGAGCTCGCCGATACGCCGGTCATCATGGTTACGATCCTGGACGAGCAGCGCCGCGGCATGGCGCTCGGCGCGGCGGGTTATCTGGTGAAGCCCATCGAGCGCGAACGTTTGCGCAATCTGGTGCAGAAATTCCGTTCCGACGAGCCGCCGACGCGCATTTTGCTTGTCGATGACGACCCGATGCAGCGCGAGCGGGTGCGCTCCTGGATCGAAGGCCAGCACTGGACGATTACGGAGGCCGGCAACGGCCGCGAGGCGCTGTCCCGCCTGAAGGAGAGTGTTCCGAACCTCATCGTGCTCGATTTGATGATGCCGGAAATGGACGGGTTCCAGCTCGTGGACGCGCTGCAAGAAAATCTCGAGTGGCGCGATATTCCGGTTATAGTGGTGACGTCGCGCGATCTCGATGCGGCGGACCGTGGCCGGCTGAATTCCGGGGTTCAATCCGTTCTGGTCAAAGAGTCGTTCAAGCCAGCCGACCTGGTCACCCGGATTCGCCGTCTGGTCGGCCGTCCTGTTGTGGAAGTGCCGTGATCAAGATTCTGTACGTCGAAGACAACGACGACAACGTCTACATGCTCAAGATGCGCCTTGAGCTGCTCGACGAGTTCGAGGTGGTCGTCGCCGAGGACGGCGAAAAAGGCTGCGCCGCCGCCGCCGCCGAGAAGCCCGACCTAATCCTGATGGACCTCGACCTGCCGGTAATCGACGGCTGGGAAGCGACGCGACGGCTCAAGGCGGATCCCGAGACACAGGCTATTCCCGTGATCGCTTTGTCGGCGCATGCGCTGGCAGGCGCGCGCGAGAAGGCCCTGGCGGCCGGCTGCGACGAGTTCGATACCAAGCCGGTGGAATTTGAGCGCCTGCTCGGTAAGATGAGGCAGCTTCTAAAAAATTGATGACTGCCGCGCTGCCAGCCAAACTTGCCTTGTTCTTTGCAGGTCGAACCTGACGGCTCGCGCCATGGACACCACGCCATGGCCGTGGAAATTGCGGGCGGCCGGTCGTGGACCGATGGCCATCCCAACCACAAGACTTCACCTTAGAAGTTAGTCCTAACTTGTCGGCGCTTCGTGACCGTGGTGCCAGCGAGGTGCCTCAGATTTGTCTCGGCGCAGGCCGAAGTTCATTTTATACTTATCCTAACTCGCAATCGAACAGCGGGGTGGCTAGGCGGGAAGGAAACTCGGCAGTGCAGGTGGTACATGACCACTGGCTTGTCCTGCTCTCAGTCGTGATGGCGATCCAGGGTGCCTATGTGGGCTTTAACCTGGCTCTTCAGATCGGCGGGGCAGTCGGCGTGCGAAGGCGGATGCTGCTTGCGGGGGCGGCATTTTCGTTGGCCGTCGCCATTTGGACAATGCATTTCATCGGTATGCTGGCGGCGCGGTTGCCATTTCCCGTCGACTATCTGGTTTTGCCGACTTTGCTGTCTTTCCTCGTCTGCGTCATCGTTGTCGGGATTGCAATATTCGCCTTGAGCGCTGGGCCGCTGACGCCGATTCGATTGACTTTGGCGGCGATTTTAATGGGGACCGGCATCTTCTCGATGCACTATGTCGGCATGAGCGCGTTACACGCGAGCGCTCACATGACCCATGCGCCGGCCTATGTGGCCGCAAGCTTGTTCATCGCCGTCGCGGCGTCCGAATTGGCTCTTTGGTTGGCGGCCGGCCGTGGTGCTCGCCCGCCGCTTGTCTTGTCGGCCATCGCTTTTGGTGTAGCCGTTTCCGGTATGCACTACACGGCCATGGCCGGCATGACGCTTTTCTCGCATGTCGGGCCTCCATCTGCGCCGGCGCTCTCGACCGATCTCCTGGCGATCGTCGTTGCCGTGGTCGCGTTTTGCGTCTCCGGCATCTTTCTTTTGTTCCTGGTACCGGATCGCGGCAGGGACGAATCGGTTTCCCCGCAGGAGTCGGCCATCGGGACTGGCCCTATGCCCGCGTACGCCGGCGGACCCGCTCGGATCGATGCAGTCGGCGTCGCGGCCGGCGGATTCGGCCAAGGCACTTACGCCCCGCTCGGCGGCGCGGGGGCGCCACCGCGTCGCGTCGCCAACCATCTTCCGATAGAGCACGCCGGGGCCACCCATTTCATCGCCGTCGACGACGTCGTCGCCGTCCATGCCAACGCCCATTACAGTTATATTTTTAATGGCACAGACAAATTGTTCTGTCCGCTGGCCATCAGCGAAATCGAGCAGCGGCTCGACAAGAGCCGGTTCGTCCGAATTCATCGCAGCCATATCATCAATATCGATCGCGTGATCGGCACGCGGCGATCCGGCGACAGCGAATTGGTGGAACTGGCCGCGAGCGAGCAATACAGCGTTCCGGTCAGCCGCAGCCGCGTCAGCTGGTTGAAGTCGAAAATTGAGGCAAAGGTCGGCTGAAGAGCGTCTGCACGCAGCGGCTCACGGCCCAAAAATGACCTTTTGCATCGCAATAAGAATCGGCCGGTGGTCGTGCGTTGGGTGACTTAGGTCAGAGGCCTTGACGCAATTGGTGCAACGGATGCCGCCATTCGTGCGAAGCCGCCGTTGCCGGTGCAAATCCGACCCGCTCGTGCATCCAGGATTGATGCTGCACCGCACAGTTCGTCAACTTGATACCAGTTGAACGAACAAGGGGCGCGCTGCAGATCGAACCTCGGCGATAAGCCGGGCGGTCCGCGCGCCGGGGAGAACGCCGATGATACCGGGGTCATTTGCCTATCACCGCCCGACATCCGTCTCCGAAGCCGTGCTTCTGCTCGACTCCCTGGGGGATGAGGCCCGTGCGCTCGCTGGGGGGCACAGCCTTATCCCGATGATGAAGCTGCGGCTCGCGAGCCCGGCGCATCTGATCGACCTTGGTGGCATCGGCGAACTTAGGAGCCTCCGCGAGGAGGCCGGGGAGATCGTCATCGGCGCCATGACGACACAGCATGAATTGATCGGCTCGCAGCTATTGAGCGCGAAGATCCCGATCCTGAGCGAAACATCGCTGCTGATCGCCGATCCGCAGGTGCGCTATCTCGGGACCATTGGCGGCAATGTCGCCAATGGCGATCCCGGCAACGATTTGCCGGCCGTCATGATTTGCCTGAACGCGACTTATGACGTCACCGGAAAGTCCGGCCCGCGCCGCATTGCCGCGCGCGACTTTTATCAGGGCGCTTATTTCACGGCGCTTGAGCCCGGCGAGATCGTCACGGCCATTCGCATTCCGGTGCCACAGGCCGGGCACGGCTATGCTTACGAGAAACTCAAGCGGAAGATCGGCGACTATGCCACCGCCGCCGCGGCGGTCGTTCTGTCCATGAGTGGCGGTAAAGTCGTGGCCTGTTCGATCGGCCTCACCAATGTGGCCGAAACGCCGCTATGGGCGGAAGAGGCCGCAGGAATCATTGTCGGTTCGACGCTCGACGCTGCGACCGTCAAAAAGGCGGTCGCGGCCGCCGAGGCGATTACCGCGCCTGCTTCCGACGCGCGCGGCCCCGCGATCTACCGGACCAAAATGGCTGGCGTCATGCTGGCGCGTGCACTCGCCCGGGCCAGACAGCGCGCCGGCGCGTGATTGTTGGGAGGAACCAATGGCAAAATCTCAAATAACCCTGACGGTCAATGGCAAGAAGGAAGAGGCGCTTGTGGAGCCCCGCACGTTGCTGATCCACTTCCTCCGCGAGCAATTGAACCTGACCGGACCTCATATCGGTTGCGAAACCACGCATTGCGGCGCCTGCACCATCGACCTCAACGGCATGTCGGTGAAGTCCTGTACCATGTTCGCCGTACAGGCCAATGGCGCGGACATTGTCACCATCGAGGGCATGGCCGCCGCCGACGGTACATTGCATGCCCTGCAAGAGGGCTTTCGCGAAATGCACGGCCTGCAGTGCGGATTCTGCACGCCGGGCATGATCATGCGCGCCCACCGGCTGCTGCAGGAGAACCCGTCGCCGACGGAAGAGGAAATCCGTTTTGGCATCGCCGGCAATCTGTGCCGCTGCACCGGCTACCAGAACATCGTGAAAGCCATTCAATACGCCGCCGCGAAGCTCGGCGGTGTGCCATACCGGGAGGCCGCAGAATGAACGTCGCAACCCCCAATCCGACCTCCGCGGAGCGCGCCGAAAAGCTGCAAGGCCTGGGCTGCAAGCGCAAGCGCGTCGAGGATGTCCGCTTCACGCAAGGCAAAGGCAATTATGTCGACGACCTGAAACTGCCGAGAATGCTGTATGGCGACTTTGTCCGCTCGCCGCACGCGCATGCGCGTATCAAGAGCATCGACACGTCGAAGGCCAAGGCTGTGCCCGGTGTGCTTGCGGTTCTGACGGCCGCCGATCTCAAGCCGCTCGGCCTGCATTATATGCCGACGTTGGCCGGCGACGTCGCCGCGGTGCTCGCTGAAGAAAAGGTTCTGTTCCAGAACCAAGAGGTCGCCTTCATCATTGCCGAAGACCGCTACATTGCCGCCGACGCGGCCGAGCTGGTCGAAGTCGAATACGAAGCGCTGCCGGTCGTGATCGATCCCTTCAAGGCGATGGCGCCGGACGCGCCGGTGCTGCGCGAGGACATCAAGGACAAGACCGATGGCGCACACGGCAAACGCAAGCACTACAACCATATCTTCGAATGGCAGATGGGCGACAGGGAGGCCACCGACTTGGCTTTCCGCAAGGCCGATGTGACCATCAAGGAGTTGATCAGCTATCAGCGGGTCCATCCGTGTCCGCTCGAGACCTGCCAGGCCGTGGCCTCATTCGACAAGATCACAAGCGAGTTGACGTTGTGGGGCACGTTCCAGGCGCCGCACGTCATCCGCACCGTGGCGTCGCTCATCTCGAAAATCCCCGAGCACAAAATTCACGTCATCGCCCCCGATATCGGCGGCGGCTTCGGCAACAAAGTCGGCGCGTACCCCGGCTATATCTGCGCCATCGTCGCCTCGATCGTGACCGGGCGGCCGGTAAAGTGGGTGGAAGATCGTATCGAAAACCTGTCCACCACCGCGTTTGCACGCGACTATCATATGACGACGGAGATCGCCTGCACCAAGGACGGAAAGGTCACCGGCCTGCGCGTGCATACATTGGCCGATCACGGCGCCTTCGATGCCTGTGCCGATCCGAGCAAATGGCCGGCCGGGTTCTTCAACATCGTCACCGGGTCGTATGATTTTCCCGTCGCGCATGTCGCGGTGGACGGTGTCTACACCAACAAGGCGCCGGGCGGGGTCGCGTACCGATGCTCGTTCCGCGTCACGGAGGCGGCCTATTGCATCGAGCGCGCCATGGATATCATGGCGCAGAAACTCGGAATGGACCCGGCCGAATTCCGGATGAAAAACCTGATCCGCCGCGAGCAGTTTCCCTATGTATCGGCACTCGGCTGGGAATACGATTCCGGCGACTATCACACCGCGCTGCAAAAGGCGCTGGACACCGTCGGATACCGGCAGCTCCGCGCCGAGCAAAAGGCCAAACGGGAGGCTTTCAAGCGCGGCGAAACACGCGAACTGATGGGCATCGGCGTCATCTTTTTCACCGAGATTGTCGGCGCGGGCCCGTCGCGCAACTGCGATATTCTCGGCATCGCCATGTTCGATTCCGCCGAGATCCGCATCCATCCGACCGGCAGCGTTATCGCCCGGCTTGGCACGAAGTCGCAAGGACAGGGGCATGAGACCACCTATGCCCAGATCATCGCCACCGAGATCGGGCTTGCCGCCGACAACATCGCCATCGAGGAGGGCAATACCGATACCGCGCCTTACGGCCTCGGCACCTACGGCTCGCGCTCGACACCGGTGTCCGGTGCGGCGACGGCGATGGCTGCGCGAAAGATCAAGGCCAAAGCGCAGATGATTGCGGCCCATCTGCTCGAGGTCCACGACGACGATCTGGAATGGGACATCGACCGGTTCCGTGTCCGGGGCAACCCCGAGCGGTTCAAGACCATGACCGAACTGGCATGGGCGGCTTACAACAATGTGCCGCCGGGCATGGAGCCGGGGTTGGAGGCGGTCAGCTATTATGATCCGCCCAATATGACCTATCCGTTCGGGGCCTATATCTGCGTCGCCGATATCGACGCGGACACCGGTGTGACGAAGATCCGGCGCTTCTATGCGCTCGACGATTGCGGCACCCGCATCAATCCCATGATCATCGAGGGGCAGATTCACGGCGGGCTGACCGAGGCTTTCGGAATAGCCATGGGGCAGGAGATTCACTACGACGCCGAGGGGAATGTCACCACGGCATCGCTGATGGACTACTTCCTGCCGACCGCGGTCGAGACGCCGCGCTGGGAGACCGACTGGACGACAACGCCGTCGCCGCACCACCCGATCGGCGCCAAGGGCGTCGGCGAAAGCCCGAATGTCGGCGGCGTGCCGTGCTTTGCCAACGCGGTGAACGACGCCTTCGCCTTCCTGGGCTCGACCCACATTCAGATGCCGCACGACAATTGGCGGACCTGGACCGTGGCGAACAAGCTTGGCCTGCACGCGTGAGACACTGTCCTTCCGGGGCGCCGCGAAGCGGCGGACCCGGAATCCAGCAATGGGCGCGGCATGCGGGTCCGGATTCCGGGTTCACGCCCTCCGGGCGTGCCCCGGAATGACGGATTGGTAGACGTCCATGATTCTCGATCGGGAAAGCATATCGGACCGGTTGGCTGCCGCCGGCTACATCGCCGACCGCGACATCGCGACCGCTCTATGGCTGATGGAGTTTCTCAAGCGGCCGCTGCTGCTCGAAGGCGAAGCCGGCGTCGGCAAGACGGAGGTGGCCAAGGCGCTTGCGTCGGTGTACGGCGCGGAATTGATACGCTTGCAGTGCTATGAAGGTCTCGATCAGAACGCCGCGCTTTACGAATGGAACTATCAGCGTCAGCTTCTCGCCATCAAGACGCGGGAGGGCGGCGGCGAAAATGCCGACGCAATCGAAGATCATATTTTCTCCGAGAAATATCTGCTGGAGCGGCCGTTGCTGGCGGCGATCCGCCGCGACAAGCCGCCGGTATTGCTGGTCGACGAAGTGGACCGGGCGGATGAGGAGTTCGAGGCGTTCCTGCTCGAAGTGCTTTCGGATTTCCAGGTCAGCATTCCGGAGCTCGGCACCATCAAGGCGCGTTCGATCCCGCGTGTGGTGCTGACCTCGAACGGGACCAGGGAATTGTCGGACGCGCTTCGCCGGCGTTGCCTTTATCACTACGTCGATTTCCCCGACATCGACCGCGAGGCCGCGATCATCGTGACGCGCACGCCTGGCATCGACACCGCGTTGGCGTTGCAGATCGCAAACCTGATGGCGTCCGTCCGCAAAGAGGATCTCCGCAAGGTTCCTGGTGTCGCCGAAACGCTCGACTGGGCGGCGACTTTGGCCGGTCTCGACCTGCACGATCTGCGGCAGGAGCCCGAAGCGGTGTACGAAACCATGATGTGTGTGCTCAAGACGCGCGAAGATCGCAGCCGCATCACCCGCGAAGTCACCGAGCGGCTGCTCGGCAAGGTGGCGTAAATGTCTGCTGTGGCGGTCAATTCGTCTGGCGATGCTTTAGGTCCAGCCACCCGGCAGCGGCTGGCGGGTTTCGCGCGCACGCTGCGCGACAATGGCTTCAAGGTGGGCATCGCCGAAACCGGCGACGCCTTCGCGATCCTGACGGCGCCGGAGGCGGCGCGGCCATCCTCGCTCAAGCCGGCGCTGCGCGCGCTGTTCTGCGCGACCCATTCCGACTGGGACCGCTTTGACGCAATATTCGACGCCTATTGGCAAGGCCATGGCATGCGCCAGGCGCGCCTGCTGGCCGGATCGACATCGCCGGATCGCGCGCCGGCGCGGCAACTCGGCACTGTCGAGCGGCTGGGCGACTTTGGCCTTCCCGATCATGTCGAACGGCGCAAGGACCAGGGCGATGGTCCTGGCGACGGCCCGGGAAAACGCGAGGGCGCCTCGCGTTTTGCGAATCTGGCCAGCACCGACTTGCGGCACATTGCCGATCCAGCGGATATTGCGGAAGCGCATGCGCTGGCCGAGCGTCTGGCCCGCGTCATGCGGGCGCGGCTGGTGCGGCGTGAACGCGCACACCCGCGAGGACAGCGTCTCGATCTGCGCCGCACGATTCATCGAAGCATTTCGCGCGGCGGTACGCCTTTGGAGTTGGTGCGGCGCCGCCGAAAGATCAGGCCGCTGCGGCTGGTTCTGCTGCTCGACGCCTCCGGCTCGATGAGCCTGTACACCGCTTTTTTCGTGCGTTTTCTGCATGGGGTGGTTGACGCTTTCCGGGAGTCGGAGGCCTTCGTCTTCCACACCCATCTCGCGCATGTGTCGGCTTCGTTGCGCGATCGCGACGTCAGCCGTGCCGTCGACTCGCTTTCGCTGATGGCACGCGGCATCGGTGGCGGCACGAAGATCGGGGAGAGCCTTGCCACATTCAATCGCTGGCACGCGCGGCGGGTCATCAATTCGCGCACGGCGGTGATGATTGTTTCCGACGGATACGATACCGGCGAGCCGGCGCTGCTCGGCGAGGAAATGAAACGCCTGCACCGCCGCTGCCGCAGGATCATCTGGCTCAATCCCCTGATCGGATGGCGCGACTACAGCCCGCAGGCACGCGGCATGCAGGCGGCGCTGCCCTATATCGATCTCTTTGCTCCCGCACACAATCTGGAAAGTCTCGCGGCCCTTGAGCCGTATCTCGCGAGGATATGAGGCCATGCGCAACGCATTGGACATTCTTGACATCATCTCGGCCCGCAAAGTCGCCGGCGAACCCTTTGCGCTCGCCACCGTGGTGCGCACGGTGTCGGCGACCGCCGCCAAAGCCGGCGCCAAAGCGGTGATTTTGCCCGACGGGACGATACACGAGGGCTGGATCGGCGGCGGCTGCGCGCGCGCCGCGGTGATCAAGGCCGCCAAGGATGCACTCGCCGACGGTCAATCGCGGCTCGTCTCGGTGCAGCCGCCGGACGCTTTGGACGAGAATAGGATGAAGGCTGGCGAAGAGCATGAAGGCGTGCGTTTCGCCAAGAACATGTGCCCGAGCCAGGGGACCATGGATATTTTCGTCGAGCCAGTGCTGCCGCGGCCGCAGGTTGTCATCTTTGGTTCGAGCCCCGTCGCGGTCGCTATTGCCGACCTTTCACGGCGCAGTGGATTTTCTGTGACCATCTGTGCGTCGGCCACCGATCAATCCGCGTTTGACGAGGCCGACCGGCGCATCGAAGGCTACGCCTTGCCGGTCAGTGAGGCTGGCAGCCGCTTTGTCGTCGTCTCGACCCAAGGCCGCGGCGATGAAGCCGCGTTGCAGGCCGCGCTTGCGGTTGACGCTGACTATATCGCCTTTGTCGGCAGCCGGCGCAAAGCCGAGGTCTTGAAGGCGGCACTGGAGAAGCGCGGCGTAACGCCGGAACGGCTGGCCAGGCTCAAGTCACCGGCCGGCCTCGACCTCGGCGCCATTACCCCGGATGAGATTGCGATCTCAATTTTGGCGGAAATCGTCGCAGTGCGGCGAAGTTCTTCTCGATTGACCGCGGGCGTCCGCGCCTAGCGCTTTATGCGGATTTGTGCAGATGGAGTTGGCTGGAAGCCAGCGCATCGGCCCGATCCGTCCCAAGTTTGTGCGGCGATCCGCCATCCCGGCCCGATAGATAGGCGAGCAGAATATTATCGCTAAAGCCGGTAAATGCGGACCGCATTGTCGAAAAAGAGCTTGCGGTGGTCGTCGATCGACCGGTCCGAAATCGATGCGAAGAAGCCGTCGTATATCGTCTCGAAACTTCCGGTCAGGCCGTCGACCGGAAAATTACTGGCGAACATGCAGCGGTCGATGCCGAAGATCGAAATGGTGTCGCGGATGATCGGGCCGTTGGCTTCGACCGTCCACGGCAGGTTAGGGCGGCCGATGCCGGATATCTTGATGGCGACGTTGGGCTGCCGCGACAAAGTCTCAAGCGCCTGGCGCCAGCCGCGCAGGCCTTCGTCCGAACGGTCCGACGGCAGGCCGGTGTGATTGATGATGATTTGCGTGTGCGGAAAGTCGGCGGCAAGCGCCGCTGCCGCGTCGAGATGCCACCACGGCGTTTGCAGATCGTAGGACAAGCCGAAGCGCTCCAGCAAGGCATAGCCGGCGCGCCAGCGTGGATCATCCATCGAGCCGGGCGCGCCGCGTATCGCATCGCGCGGTGAGGGCGCCGCCTTGGGCTTGTGACGGATGCCGCGGATCAGCGCGCTTTTGGCGTGGGCGGCCAGAACGTCGGCAATATCGGCGCGATCCGGCTCGGCGTGGCTGATGCAGGCGCTTGGCAATCCGGCTTCGGCGTTGATCTTCTCAACCCAGCGCGTTTCGGCGGCAGGGTCGCGGCGATCCCACTCGGCCTCCATATAGACGGATTTGACGACGCGATATTTTCCGGTGTCGTGCCGATAGTCGGCAGGCATGTAGTTCTTGCGAATGGCGGAATAATCGCCATAGCGAAACGGGATCGGCGGCTCGTCGCAGAGCCAGGGCAGATAGTTGTTTTTTAAATCCCAGAAATGATGATGCGCATCGACGATGGGAAATTGCGTGACGTCAAACGGCGCGCCAGTTTGCGTCATGCGTCGAGGTCCTGTCGTCGGCCGAATCGCGCTGTGTCTTAAGCGGCGGCGCGCGCCTTGGCCATGGTGCTCAACATCAGCAGCGTTTCGAACGCCTTGATGGTGGCGGACGGATCGGCAATGCCGCGCCCGACAATATCATAGGCGGTGCCATGCGCCGGTGTTGCGATCGGGACCGGCAGGCCGCCGAGAATGGTGACGCCGCGCTCGAAGCCGAGCAGCTTGAGCGCGATCTGGCCCTGGTCGTGATACATGGTCAGCACGGCGTCGTAATCGCCGCGCCGCGCCTTGATCCACACCGTGTCGGCCGGGAAGGGGCCGTCGACGGCGAGATTGCGGCGCTTGGCCTCTTCGACCGCCGGCGCGATGACGTCGATTTCCTCGCGGCCGAAGACGCCGCCTTCGCCGGCGTGCGGGTTATAGCCGGCAACCGCGATGCGCGGACGCGCAATACCGGCGCCGCGCAGCATGCTGTCGGTCGCGTCGATCGCGGCGCCGATGCGCTCGCGCGTCAGCAGATCGGCAACTTCGCGCATCGGTTCGTGCGAGGTGACGCGCGCATTCCACAGATCGTCGAGACGATTGTATTCGCTGCACGCGCCTTTCCAGTCGAGGATGTCGGCAGCCCAGCGGATTTCATCCGGATAGGGATTGCCGGCCAGTTTCAGCGCCAGCTTGTTGAACGGCGTGAACATGATGCCGTCGATGCGGCCGGCTTTGGCGAGCAGCAAGGCCTCGCGGAAATTGCGCATGGCGAAGGTGCCGCCGGCGGCGCTCGACTGTCCGGTTTCGATGCTGGCCGGATCGAGATGTCCGAGATCGACAAAAACCGGCTGGCCAGGCTTGGCCCGGTCGATGTCGGACAGAGCGACCTCGGGAATGTCGAGGCGCGTGCCGGCGATTTTTTCCCCTGCCGCCAGGACGCGACGGTCGCCGACGACAGCAATCGAGGCCAGTCCCATCAGGTCGGCACGGGATAAAAGTTTGACCAGCAATTCGGGGCTGACGCCGGCCGGATCGCCCATAGCGATGCAAATGCGAGGGGTCGTGCTCGACATGGTTCGCCTCCATTGGCCTTTTCGACCGTTGCTTGAAGATTGCATATTGCATTCAATCCGCGGCGGGTTCAACCGATCGCTGCAACACATTCGGCGAACTTCTCAGCCGGCGTTTGATAGAGCAAGGTCTTTCTGGGCCTTTCGTTGAGCTGCCTTGCGATGGCGCTGAGCTTGGCCTGGCTATGCAAGGATAGGTCAGTGCCACGTGGAAGGTACTGGCGCAGCAATCTGTTGGTGTTTTCGTTGGATCCGCGCTGCCAGGGCGATTGAGGATCACAAAAGTAGACTTCAACCTGGGTCGCCAACGTCAGGCGTTGATGGTCGGCGAGCTCCTTGCCTCGGTCCCAGGTCAGCGACTTGTAAAGCTCAGCCGGCAGTCGCTGTGATTGCTTGATCAGCGCCGAGACGACGCTTTCAGTATCCTTGTTCGCAACCTTGACCAGCATCACGTAGCGCGAATGGCGCTCGACAAGCGTTGCGATGTAGCTATTTCCAGACCCACCGATCAAGTCGCCCTCCCAGTGGCCTGGGACCGCACGGTCTTCAACAGACGGTGGTCGTGCGCTGATGGATACGGCGTTCTTGATCTGGCCGAGCCCGCTTCGTTTCATGCTGGCGTATTTGGATCGGCGGACCGCGCGCCTCGCCCTAAGGTGCTCAAGAAGCTCCTTTTTCAGCACGCCGCGCGCCTGAATGAACAGGCTGCGATAGATCGTCTCGTGTGACACCTGCTTTTGAAGGTCCATCGGATATGTGCGTTTCAGCCAGCCTGCAATCTGCTCCGGCGACCATTGCCGCTGCAGCAGCGATGATACTGTCCGCCTCAAGAACGGACGGCAAGCCAGCTTGCAAAGCTTGGGACGTCTCGCCCTATCCCAAGCGGCCTGATCGGATATTGCCGCTCGATAGCGATCCGCACCGCCATTGCGCTGTACTTCCCGGCTGATGCTCGACGCAGATCGACCCAGGTGACGCGCAATCGACCGCAACGACCGGTGCAAGATGAGCCAACGAGAGATCTCCTCTCGTTCAGAAGGGCTGAGCGCTTTTTTGGCACGGTGCCGGTCCGGCGGACGGATGCCGCCGGTCGGCGAGATTATCGAGAAGACCAGCGAAGAATCCCGGTCAAACCGGCGTCCGATCGAGCTCATCGGCTCGCCAGCCTGCCAACGATCCCAAATCTCAGCCCGCTGGGCCACCGAGTAATTGACGCGACTTCGCCGTTTCATGTCCACACTCCATCTTTGCTAGAAGATTAGAGTGTTGCGTCGATCAGTTGAGCCCACCGCAAAAGGAAGACAATTTTCGGCAGAGGGGCCAACCCTCAAAACGCTTTAGGGAGGATGCCATGAAGACGCTACCGCGCATCAGCGCGTTGCTCGGCCTTGCCTTGACGGCCGCCATTATCTCGGCCGGCGCGGCCTCAGCCCAACAAAAGATCACGTTGCGCTACGCCCATGTCGGCGCCGAAGGCGAAACCCAAACCCAATACGCCACCGAACTGGCCAAGCTGGTCGGTGAGAAGACGCAAGGCCGGGTCGAAATCCGTGTGTTCCCGGGCTCGCAGCTCGGCAATCTCAGCGAGATGATCGACGGCGTGCGCGTCGGTGCGATCCATATGGCGCATCACGACTTCTCGTCGCTCGACCGCATCGAGCCGGACGTCGCCGTGTTCAATGCGCCTTTCCTTTTCACCAGTCCCGAACAGGCGATGCGCGCCACCAACGAGGCAACCTCGCCGGTGCTGCAGGAGATCAACAAGAAGCTGGTCGCCAAAGGCAATGTGCGGATCATCGGCAATTTCTACCGCGGCGCCCGTCAGCTGTCGGCGCGCTATGCGGTGTATTCGCCGAAGGATATGCAGGGCAAGAAGTTCCGCTCGGTGCCGGTGCCGCTGTGGAATTCGATGATCAAGGGCATGGGCGCCATTCCGACCCCGGTGGAGATTTCGGAAATCATGCCGGCGCTGATGACCGGTCTGGTCGACGGCCAGGAAAACCCGCTCAACAACATCATCGCCCGCAAGATGTGGGAGGCCAACAAGTTCGTGATGATGACGAGCCACATGGAATCCGTGCTGGCCACCTTCATCAACGAGAAGAGCTGGGAGAGCATCCCGGCCGCCGACCGCAAGATCATGCAGGACTGCCTTGCCGAGATGGGCCAGCGCTCATTGAAGTGGGCCAAGGATGCCGAAGCCGATGAAATCGCGACGCTGAAGAAGAACGGCGTCACCATCATCGACGAAAAAAGCGGACTCGACCTGAAAGCCTTCCGTGAGTCGGTCGGCAAGCAGATCGTCACCGACTACCCGACCTGGGCGCCCTACATCGCCCGGCTGAAGGAAGTGAAGAGCTGACGCCTCGGGCCTTGCGGGCGCCTGCTCATCCT
>LNFM01002369.1_pt1 | contig 39670 bp, 36 predicted proteins | sample 596031 | NCBI WGS metagenome assembly LNFM01 (sample SAMN04254537, study PRJNA301005) | activated carbon metagenome | isolation source: dual media filters at the Ann Arbor, Michigan drinking water treatment plant | place: USA: Ann Arbor | reverse complement strand
GCGGCGCGACGCGAAACGGATCGTTCGTCTGAGGGGGTCCGTTCTCATCGGCGAGCGGATCGGTCACGTCGGGCGCCACGGGAACCGGGTCGCCTGGCTCGATGCGATCGAAGCGAATCTGCATGTCGACCTCGTCCCGTTGGATCAACACGCGAACGCGATCGGGGTAGGCCTCGCCCTGCACCACGCGATAGCTCTCGTAGCGAATGTCCGCGCGCGGACCGCGAAGATCACGAAGGACCATGCGCGAGACCCGCGGCGTTTGCCGATCGGGCGGCAACGCGTCCTGGTCCGGGGGCAGCTCGAGCTCGATTCGCGCCGTGTTTCCCTCGGTCGTTCGCAGATCGACGACGTAGCGCCCCTCCTCCCAGCGCACGGGACCGACCGGCGTTCCGATCACCGGAACGCCGCCGCTCAACACCGCCGCGATCTCCCGCGCCTCGAGCGCGATCCCTGCGATGCGCTGCGCTGCGCAGGCGCGGGCAGGCCCGACGACAAACTGGTTTCCCTGAAGCAGTCCGAAGCGCGTCCCGTCGCTGACCAGCGAGAAGAAAGACACGCCAAACGCCGAGATGTCGAAGCGAATGCGATCCGGCGCGCGCACCGCGATGTCGAGATCGCCGCGCTTTCGCCCCTCACGATTGTAGATGTCCGCGCTGCCGTGCGCGCGCAATGCCCGCACGCGCGTCGCTCGTTGGCCGAGCACCGTTGTGATCCGCGAGGCGTCCCGGATCAGTCCCCCCCGCGGCAGACCACGCACACACGAAGAGCACCCGCCCGTCGCAAAAGCGCTCACGACCGCGGCCAGCGCCGCGCGCCGCGCTACAGAACCGAGTTTCACGTTCGTATCGTACGCGCTACCCCGTCGAATCCGCCCACCGTTCGCATCGCCGGGTGTGAACGATCGTTCGCTATCGGCCCGTGATCGCTCGGCGCGCGATGAGCGCGTGGCCGACGATCCGCCGCCATTCTGTGCGAGCAACCTGCGAGCGACGCGAGCTCGACTCGAGGCCGAGCGCCATTGGCACACCCGCTGCTACCATCGGCTCTTCTGGAGACTCCACGCATGAAGCACTCTCTTCGCGCCCCCCTCGTTGCCGTCGCCTTGTTGGCTTCGAACTGTGCCCCGAGCACGGGATTTCTCGTGCAGGGCACCGTCTCGGTCGCGTTTCGTGAAGGCAGCGCGGCGCCCACGGACAGCGGCTTTCGATTCTCTCCGCAGCGGCGCGTGGACCCGACGCTGGCTCAAGGCACCGCCGGCGGCATTCAGGGCACCTGCTCGCTCGGGCCCAACGGGCGCAGCCTCGTGCTGCAGCAAGTGGGCGGCGACGCACGCGGGCTTCGCTCGATCACGTTTACGCTCCCCGATTGGTCGCAGGACAGCTGCGCGAACTGTTCTCGAGGCTCGGTCACCTTCGCGATCGGCGAGAACAGCTTTACCGGAGCGCAGACCGCCGGCGCGGCTTCGCCCTGCGAGTTTACGCCCACGCGAACGAGCAGCGCCTACGGCATGAAGCTCCGCGCGACGTGCACCGGACTCACCTCGGGAACAACGACCGCCAACCTCGCCGTCGACCTCGACCTCGAGCAGTGCGACGGTCCCATGACCCGCAACTGACCGGTCGCAACCGCAGCGCTCCTCGCGCGAACGGTCTGCAAATCTCCTTCGATCAGAACGTCATCGCGAGCGCCGTCGAGGGGACGAGCGTCAGCGCGAAGCCATCGACTCGCACCGGCGTCGTGTCGGCGCTGGCCCAAAACATGGCCATCATCGCGTCGAGCTCGACCACCGCGGCGAAGCGCCCGAACCCGACGCGCAGCCCGACGTTGAGCGACAGCTCGAGGCGGTGCGCGCGCGCAGCCAAAACGCCTGCAGGATCGCCGATCGCGCCCATGAACGAAGGGTGAAACAGCCGCGCGCCGCCGTACGTGTAACCGACGCGAGCGCCCGCCCAGACATCATAGAGCTCGCTGCTGGTGCGGCCGATCTGAGCGTTGAAGTCTCCGCCGAACACCTCGCCCCCGCGCAGCTCGGCGCCGCCAGCGACGCGATAAGACGTCAAGTCGACGCCACCGCGCGCGGCCAACCCCATCGCGAAGGCCCACTTCTCTTCCGCTCCGAAGCCGAACGCGCGTCGAACGCCGAAGCGGGCGGTGCGAAGGTTGATGAGCGATCCCTGGAGCTCGACGCGGCTCGCGAGCGCGCCGCGAACGGCGAGGTAACTCGCAGGGCCGGTGCTCGTCGCGCCAAACGCGCTCGCCGCGCGGACGATGGCCGCCCGCTCGTCGTCGGTCGGCGCGTTGCCAGCGCGAACGCGCTCGTCCGCTGTGCGGCCCGCCGCGAGCACCGGCTCGGCGACGGGAGCTGCGTACGCCCCGCCGACGTCTACAACGACCGTGCCTGCACGGCCGATCCTCGCGGGAACGAGCGTCGGATTCGTATGAGCGCAGGCCGCGCTCGCAAAGACCATCCCCGCAATCCAAAACCGCGTCGGCGCACGAAGGACACCCACGCGGCGCGGAGCGCTCACTGCCGAAAGCGTGAGGGGTAGTTGTTCTTCGTGGCGCGGTCTTTGAGCTGCTGATCGTCGGGGTGCAGCTTGAGGGCGCGCTCGATCAAGAGCGACTCGGTCTCATCGTGCTTGGGGTCGGGCAAGCAGCAATCGACCGGGCAGACCGCGGCGCAGGCTTCTTTCGCATGAAAGCCAACGCACTCGGTGCACAGCTCGGGGTCGATCACATAGATCTCGTCCCCTTCGGAGATCGCGTCGTTGGGGCACTCGGGCTCGCAAGCGCCGCAGTTGATGCAGTCCTGAGTAATGTAGGTCGCCATGGTCGACGGCCGCGGTATGTAGATGGGTTGTGCGGGGGCGTCAATCGCAAGGTTTACTCGCGTCCCCTCCACGCAGCGCCGCGGATCGCGCGAAGGGGGACGTCGAGCTCGCTGCGTTGCGGGAAGCGGACTCAGAGGTCGACGATGATGACGCGGTCTTCTTCCTCGTCCTCGTCCCTCGCCGGCCTCGATGGCATGGGCGAGCTAGATGGGATCGGGAGCTCGAGCGTCGGCTGCTCGATGCGCTGACGACGCTGCTCTTCTTCGCGGCGGCGGATTTGTTCGATGATGAACGGAGGGAGCATGTCACCTCACCATTCTCGTTCGTGGGGTCGAAGGTCGCCTCCGTCCACCACGGCCACGAATCAGAGTCTCGCATCGGCCAACCCCTCGCTGCACTGCTCGGGGCTTCGATGCCAATACGTGGGTAACGCGCCCACGGATCGATCGTCAAGATAGCGCCCGCGTTGTAGACGGCAAGCGTACGTTCGATGAACGTTTTGCAACGCAGAGCGGCAAAGCTCGCGGCGTCGCGGGCGGCAGCTCGCCTTCGGGCCGCTCGGAGCGTTGGCGGCGGCCGCGAGTTCGGGGTGTGGTACGGTCTCTCCCCCCTCGAGCCCCATTGGCTACCAAGGTGCACACCGGCCTGTGAACTCGCTTCGTCGCGTCGTCGCTGCAGCCATCGTCTCGATCGCCTCGGGGCTCGCCGATCCACGCGCGGCCAACGCGCAGCAGGCGACGGCCTCGGCCGACTATGACCCGCAATCCAGCGCGTGGAACGGGCTCGTCGAGCTCGTTCGCCTCTCGCAGGCGGCGCGAATCGAGCTGCGCACGACGCCGATGCTCGATTGGAGCGCCGTTCGTCGCGGCGACGGGCTGCTGGTCTTGTATCCGCTCTCGGGCATCGACCTCGACGAGCTCAGCGCGTTTCTCGAAGACGGGGGTCGACTCGCGCTGCTCGACGATTTCGGGACAAGTGACCCGCTGCTCCGTTGGTTTCAGGTGCAGCGAAGCGAAGCGCTGCAGGGCACCCTCCGCTCGCCTCGGCTGCCCGGGATGTACACGGCGTTTCGTTTGGGCGACCACGTGCTGGGTGACCAGGTCGACTCGCTGGTGACCAACGAGCCGGTGGTTCTTCGGCACCCGAGGCTCTCGCCGGTGTTTTCGCTCTCCCGCGAGCCATCACAGGGAATCGTGCTCGCGGGCCAGGTCGGCCGCGGCAGGCTCGTCGTGGGCGGCGACCCGTCGGTGCTGATCAACTCGATGCTGCGGTTCGCAGGCAATCGTCAGTTCGCGACGAACCTGCTCACCTACCTCGCCTCGCAGCCGAACGGGCGCGTGCACCTTGTGCACGGTCGCTTTTCGTCGCGCGGCGCGTACGAAGGCGCGCACAGCCGTCGACGTTCGCCGCTCAAGCTCTTCTCGAAGAACCTCGACGAAAACCTCCAGCGGCTCGGCGCGGTCTTCAACGATCCAGCGCTCTTGCGGCTCTCGAGCGTCCTCGCGCTGTTGATGGCCACCCTCGCGATGGCCTTGAAAGTATGGGGCCCCCGCCCGAGCGACCGATTCGGCCCGACCGCGCCTGCGGGGCCCCTCGCGGGCGTCGCGCCGAAGGTTTTGCTCTTCGGTCGCAGCGGGGCCAATCTGCTCTACCCGACGCTCGTGTTGCGACGGCTCTTCGAGCGCGCGCTCTTGCGTTCGCTCGACCTGCTTCCCCCAACGGACATCGCTCGCGTCGTGGCGAAGGCCGAGAAGAAGCTGACGGTCGACGAGCTTGCCACCCTGCGCGGCGTGCTGGTCGAGCTCGATCAGATCGCGAACGACGCCGAGGACAAACCCTCGCTCAAAATCGCGCCGCGGCGGTTCGTCTCCCTCTGGCGCAGGATCTCTGCCATCCTTCGCGCCCTCTCTAGCCCATGACAGATTCGGCACCTGCGAGCTCAGACCCACCAGACAAAGAAGTCGCCGAGCGCCTCGCCCGCGCTGGCGAACGCGTCCGCGGCATCTTGGACGAGGTCGGTCGATGCTTCGTCGGCCCGCGCGAGGTGCCCGAGCGGATCATTACGTGCCTGCTCGCGCGGGGACATGTGTTGCTCGAGGGCGTTCCGGGCGTCGCCAAGACGACGTTGATCCGGGCCTTCGCCAACGCGATCGGCGCGAGCTTCAAGCGCATTCAGTTTACGCCGGACCTCTTGCCGAGCGACATCACCGGGACGTACGTGTTGTCCCCGCGCGAGGGCGGATTTTCGCTGCGAAAAGGGCCCGTGTTCGCGCACGTCGTCCTCGGCGACGAGATCAACCGCGCCCCGGCCAAGACCCAGTCGGCCTTGCTCGAGGCCATGCAAGAGAGCCAGGTCACGATCGACGGCGAGTCGCACCAGCTCGAGCAGCCCTTCTTCGTTCTGGCCACGCAAAACCCGATCGAACAAGAGGGCACCTACCCGCTGCCCGAAGCGCAGGTCGACCGGTTCTTGATGCGGATCGTCGTGGGGTATCCCTCGGCCTCCGACGAGCTCAAGATCATTCGGACGTACTCGACCGTGCCGCCCGAGGCGCGGCCGGTGCTGTCGCCCGAAGAGGTGCTCTGGCTCCAATCGCGGACGTCGGAGGTCTTCGTCGACGACGAGATCTACGCGTACGCCGTCGCGCTCGCGACGTATACGCGCACCCACCCGCGCGTGGCGCTCGGAGCGTCGCCGCGAGGGTCGCTCGGGCTCGTGCTCGCCGCGCGCGCGAGCGCCCTGGTGAGGGGTCGGCACTACGTCATCCCCGATGATTTGAAGCGCCTCGCGGCCAGCGTCCTGGCGCACAGGCTCGTGCTCACGCCCGAGGCGGACGCCGAAGGCATCACGCGCGAGGCCATCGTCGAAGAGACGCTCGAGCGCGTCCCGTATCGTCGCTCGGAGTCGCGCGGAGAGCCGACGCACGGCCACGCGGTGTCCGGTCGCGGTTAGCCCTGCGCGGTGAAGGTCCAAGTGAACCCGCGCGAGGTCCCCGACAACACACGTTTTCAACGGGCTTTCGATGGGCCAGCGCTCGAGCGCGGCGCCAACCCGATGCGCAGCTGCTATATGCTCCCCGTGCCCACTCGATGCCATCGCTGAGCTCATCAGGAAAGCTCTCGCTCGCCGGCGGCGTCGCCCTCACCCTGGGCGGCGTCGCGGGCGCCATCGAGCCGCTGATGGCCGCAGGGCAGGGAGTGCTCGTCGGACTCGCGCTCGCGTGGGTGGCGACCGTTCCGATCCCGCGGAGGATGCGGCGCGAACGGCTCGAGTTCAGCTGGTGGATGCTGCAAGGCGCCCGGCGGCCCGACGAGCCGCTGACGATCCGCATCGCGCTTCGCAATCCCACGAAATCAACGCTGCTGCTCGGCGCTCCGCGGCTGTCGCTCTCGCCGGGGCTCAAGCACGCACGATGGAAGGGCGCGCGCATCGAGCTCGCCCCCGAGTCGCTCTCGACCTTCGACATCGAAGTGCTGCCGGGACACGCGGGGCGCCACGTGCTGCACGGCGCGTGGATGACCGTGAGCGGGCCGCTGGGGCTGGCGTGGGCTCCCCTGTATTTTCCCAATCCGCTCGTGCTCGAGGTCGCGCCGAGGACCCTGGGCGCGGCGCTGCAACGCTCGCACGCGAGGCCCGATCCCGAGGCGCGCGCCGGGCGATCGACGCGCAGGCACGGCGAGGGCGCAGAGATCCGCGAGCTGCGAGAGCACCAGCCGGGAGACCCTTTTCATCGCATCGCGTGGAAGGCCTCGGCCCGTCGCGGGCGCCTGCTCGTGCGCGAGACAGAAGACGACGCGCAGACCACGCGAGTGCTCGTCGTCGACGTCGGCCCCTCGATGCGCGGTGACCCGAGAGGAGGCTCGAAGCTCGACTACGCGATCGAGCTCGTCGCGCAAGCGTCGCGCGGCGCGCGGCTCGGCGGCGATCGACTGGGCTTCGTCGGCTTCGACGCGCGGGTCACGCTGAACATCACGCCCGGATCGAGCCCCGCGCACCTCGCGGCGATCGTCGCTGGGGCGATCGATCAACGCTCGCTGGTCGACGAAGACCTCACGGACCTCGATGACGAGCAGCTCGATCAGATCGTCGCGAGGTACTTTCGCGAGCAAGAAGGGGTCGAGGTGCCGCTCGGGCCCGAGGCGCGCGCCCGCCTCGCGAAGATGGCGCGCACCTCCGCGGGAAAAGACCCGCACATGCAGCTCCCCGTCCGCGCCTCCGACGAAGACGGCCGCGTGTTGCGCGCGTTTTGTCGGGCGAGAGGCATCCTCTTGCCGCTGCGCTACGACACGACAGGGCTCTCGCGGGCCGCGGGGCTCGCTGCGGCGCTCGAGGCAGCGACGCACAAAGCGCGCGAGCCTCGGACCATCGTCGTGCTCTCGGATCTCGACCCGTTCGAGAGCGCCGATCGGCTGCGCGGGGCGTTCGCTGCGGCTCGCTCGGGACGACACCGGATCACGGTGGTCGCGCCGATGGGAGAAGACTTCGCGCCCAAGCCCGAAGGGCCAGCGGGCGACGCGGTGCGCGACGCGCTGTTGAAGGACGACGAGCTGCGCGTGCAGGCGCTGCGAACGGGGCTGGCGAGGATCGGCGTTCCTTTGTACTCGGCGCGCAAGCGAGACCCGTTTGCGCACTGGCTCGCGAGGGCATCGACGCCGCGCGTGGCGAAGGCGAACAAGTGAAGAGTCATGAGTGACGTTGGAGAGCCCCGCGGGGCCGATGCTCCGTTCGCTGCCTTCGAAGACCCGCGAGGATTTCTCGCGCGGCACGGGCTGCGACCGAAGGACTCGTTCGGGCAGAATTTTCTCATCGCGCCTCCGGTGGCCGAGTCCATCGTGCGCGCTGTCGATCCGCGGCCCGACGAGTGCGTGATCGAAGTGGGCACAGGTCCCGGCACGCTCGCCAAGATGCTCGCGCCCCGCGCGCGCCGAGTGCTCGCGATCGAGCGCGATCGAGACATGGTCGCCGCGCTCAAAGCGGACGAGCTCGCGCCCAACATCGAAGTGCTCGAGATGGACGCGGCGCAGTTCGACTATCGCGCGCACGCAGAGAACGAGCCCACGGCGATCGTCGGCAACCTGCCCTACCAGATCACCGGAAAGCTCATCCGAGCGTTTCTCACGCCGCCAGTGCGATGGCGGGTCGCCGTCGTGATGGTGCAAAAAGAAGTGGCGCTCAGGCTCGCCGCTCGCCCCAACGACGACGACTGGGGGGTGCTCTCGGTGTTTACGCAGGCCGCGTGCACGGTCGAGCGCGTGTGCGAGGCGAGCCCCCGGTGCTTTCATCCCGCGCCGCGCGTCGTGAGCGCGGTGGTGGCGCTGCGTCCGCGAGTGACGCCCCTGGCCGAAGAGACGCCGCTGTTTCAGCGGGTGGTGCACGGGCTGTTCGCGGCGCGGCGAAAGACGACGCTCAACGGGCTTACGCCGGTTTCTCCGCACGGACGCGAGGGCGCGAAGGCGGCGCTCGCTCGGGCGAAGCTCGACGGGCAGCGCCGGCCCGAGACGCTCTCGATCGAAGAGCTGCACGCGTTGACCGAGGCGCTGCGCGAAGCCTGAGCAGCACCGCCGTCGCGAACGGCGGATCACCGGCGCGCGTTGCGTTTACCATGGCACGACATGGGCCAATCGACCGCGTTCGAAAAGTTGCCGCGCCCGCGCGACTCGCTCTCGACGACGCCGCGGGCTTCGGTGGGGCTTCGCGCGCAGATCGCGCTCGCGCTGGTGGCGGTGCTCGTGATCGCGGCGGTCCTCGCAAACGCTGCGATCCGCCCGCTCACGGCGGCGGCCTCGCGCTCGGTGCGAAAGCGGGCGGGGGTCACGTTGGTGCGCGCGGTGGCGGGCCAGATCGCGCTGCTCCCTGCAGAGCGCGGCTCGCTCGAGCCGCTGGTGACCGACACGGTGGGCGAAGGCGCCCTCTCTGCAGCGGCGGTGCTCGACGCAGACGGGCGAGCGATCGCGCAGGCAGGAACGTTTGCGTTGGCGCTGCCGCGGGCGCCGCTGGTCGATGGCGTGGAAGAGCGGTCCTCGATGCTGCGAATCGTCGTGGGGCTTCCGCGAGGAGGAGCGGTGGCGGCGGAGGTGTCGCTCGCGCAGTCTGCGAGCGAGCGCGGGCTGGTCGCGGGCGTGTTGCTCTACACGCTGGTGGCGTCGTCGGCGGCGCTCTTTGTGCTGTACGCGCTGCTCACGCGGTACACGGTGCGGCCGCTCGAAGTGCTCACGCGAGCGGCGGAGCGAGTGGCCGCTGGCAACCGAGAGGCGCGCGCAGAGCCTCGAGGCGCGAGGGAGATCGCGCGCGCAGCGGTGGCCTTCAACGTGATGACCGAGGACCTCGCGGCGCGCGAGGCCGAGCTGTCGGCGCGCGTGATCGAGCTCGAGCGAGCGCACGCCGAGCTTCGCGAGGCGCACGCCCAGCTCGTTCGCACCGAGCGACTCGCGGTGGTGGGCCGCCTCTCAGCGGGGATCGCGCACGAGATCGGAAACCCCCTCGCGGCGATCGTGGGCCTCGCAGACGTGATGCGAGACGGCGGGCTCGAAGACGACGAAGTTCAGGATTTTTCCAAGCGAATCGGCCGCGAAGCCGAGCGCATTCACCGCACGGTGCGAGACCTGCTCGACTACGCGAGGGCGCGACCGACGAGCGAGTCCAAGAGCGACGAGCCAGGGGTGGTCTTCGACGCGGTCGACCAGGTGCGACGACTGCTCGAGCCCCAGAAGAGCGTGAAGGACATCGCGATCTCGGTCGACGTGGCGCCGTCGTTGCCGCCGGTGACGCTGTCGGATGACCGGCTCGTTCAGGTGCTGCTCAACCTGGCGCTCAACGCGGCGGACGCGATGAAGAAGCCCGGCGAGGAGACCGCGAGAGGGTCGCTCGCGATCCGCGCGTCGAGCGTCGACGGACGGGTGCGAATCGACGTCGAGGACGACGGGCCGGGGATCGACGAGGCGCTGCGCGAGCGGGTGTTCGAGCCGTTTTTCACGACCAAGCCCGCGGGTGAAGGGACCGGGCTCGGCCTGGCGATCTGCGCGTCGCTCGTCGATCAAGCGGGCGGAACGCTGCGCGCCCTCCCCCGCGCCGACGGCGCCACGGGAGCGCGCTTGCGCGTCGATCTCCCCGCGGCGCGACGAGCGGAAGAAACGATAAACACATAGCAAAAGCAATAGATATTCAAACTCACTTGCAGACGTATTGCATTCAGGTCCCGCCCCTGCGATACCTCCGCCCATGAGACACGTACTGATCATGACGGCCGCGGCGTTGCTTGCGGCCTGTGCTCCCGCAAACACGCCCGCCGACGCGTCCACTTCTTCGGACGTCCGGTCGATGGGCGACGCGATGGCGCGCCCGAGCTGCGAGGCGATCGAGACCGCGTGTCACCCGGTCGAGGATCGCGACATGACGACCCGCGAGTGCCACGGGATCTCGGAGAGCGCGACGTCCACCGAGGCGACGTGCGCGATGAACCTCGCGCGCTGCGTGGCGGCATGCGCGGGCGACGCGAGCACTTCGGGCGGCTGATCAGTCGCTCCGGAGCCGCGCAGGATCAGTCACGAGACGACGAATCGGCGACCGTGGCGTCATGGACGGCGCCGTCGCTCGATGAAGCATCGGACGACGCATCCGCGCCCGCGTCAGATTCGATCGCGACGCAGACGCCGAGGGTCTCTCCGCGGGCCATCTGGCATCGGGTGCCAGCGGCGCACTGACGACGGACGCGATCACACGGGGCGCCGAGGACGACGCCCGCGCAGACGCGGGACGCGGCGTCGCAGCGAGCGCCGAGCGCCGCGCAGTCGATCGCGATGGGCTGCCCCGCGCGGCAGTTGGAGATGATCCGCTCGCCGCGACAGGTGTCGATGTCCGCGTCGACGCACGCGCCGAGATCCGCGACGCAGCGGCCTGAAGTGCGATCCTGGAGGCATCCCGAGCTGGCGCCTTCGCAAAACGCGAACAAGTTGTGGGTGTGGTTGCCGTGGGGAACGACCGTGCGACAGTTTGCGCCGATGGGCTGCAGACACGAGTAGATCCCAGTGCTGTTGATCTGCGAGCAGCGTCCGCCGGTCATCGAGCAATCGACAGACACCACCCCATCGCTCTCGCAGTAGAGATAGGTCTGCCCCTGGCAGGCGCCGGTCGAAGGGACACCGCACCCCGTCGTGGTGCTGTCCGCGCTGGCGTCCTGTGCGGCGACTGGGCTCGCGCAGTGGGTGAGCGCGAAAAGAAGAGCGACAGCAGCAGCTTTACGCATGGTCGCTGCGTTAGTACATCCAACGTGCAGTTGCAATTGGGATACGGTTCGAGCGTTATCCCCCCAGCGGGCGCAGGGCTTCGGCGCGCAGGGCGCGGGCGACGTGGGCGACGTGAAGGATGCGAGAGCCGGCGCGGCCGCGAGCCCAGCGGGTGGGATCGAGCGCGCCGAAGCGGGGAGAGCACTCGGCGAGCGTTCCGATGCGGGTCTTGAAGTAGCGCGCGGCGGCGGGGCGAAGGTCGAACCAGCGCTCGGGCATCGAGCCCGCGGAGGCCTCGCCGAGGGCGCGATCGAGCAGCGCGGCGGCGATCGGGTTCCACGTGGCGAGGGTCGTCGCGGGCGCGCAAAACGCCGCCCATTCGCGAGCGAAATGATCGACCGAGATCCCCTCGCGAAGCGCGCGCTCGTCGAGCTCGGTGAACGAGGGCGTCGCTGGCGCGAGCGCTGTGCGCGGCGCGATGATCCACTCTGCGCGCGCTCCGTCGTCGAGCCGCTCGGCGACCCAGTGAACGAGCTCGGGCTCGGGTCGCTCTGCGCGGTCGAAGGGCCACGCGTTGCTCTCGGCGTAGCCCACGATCACGCCCGTGGGCGTGCGAGAGAGCTCTTCGGGAACCTCGCGTCGTCGCTCGGGCTTCGTTGATTTCTTGTGTCGTCCGTAGCCCGCGCCGGACCTCGCGTACTCGAGCTGAAAGTCCACCATGGCCTCGAACGGGGCGAGCATGGCGCGCGGATCGACCGCGGCGCCTTCGAGCGCCGAGAGCGCCTCGACGAGCGCCTCGAGGGTCGAGAGACACTCGATCGAAGGCTCTTTGCGGATGCGGTAGTTGCTCGGGCTGGTCGGCACGAGGCCGTAGCGCGGGAGCGACCTGAGGCCGGGGCTCTTCTTGAGCACCTTGGCGGCTTGCCACCAGGTTCCGTCGACGACGACGAGCGTGCGCTGGCCGCGGGGGTCGTCGCCGAGCTCGCGGATGTCCTTGGTGTCCTCCCCCGGAAAGAGCAGCCCCACGCCCCCCTCGCCCGCCCGCTCGACGAGCGCGCGAACGGTCTCTTCGCGGTCGGCCTCGACGGTCACGACGAGCTCGCTGTTGGGGAGGCAGAGCCTCGCGATGCGCGCCGTGTTGATCGGAACGTCGGCCTCGCGGGGGTGCTGCACGATCACGACGCGCGTGTGCGTGTCGACCTCGCGGACGTGCGCGCAGTAGCAGACGACGCGCGGGCGCTTGCAGCGATCACACAGGGCGCGCGGCTGGATTTCTGCGGACCCTTCGCGCGGTGAGTCAGGCTCGTTGGCCACGGTGGTATGATGTACACGCACTGAATGTCCGACGCGCCGCCGAATGATCCCGAGCGCTCGAAGGTCCGCCGGTTCTCGATGATCCGCGACTTTCAGGTCGCCGACCTCTTTACGCTGTGCAACGGGTTCGCGGGGATGGGGTCTGTGCTCGCGTCGATGCGCTATTGCGTCGACCGCGATCGGACCGCGCTCTGGACGGCGTTCGCGCTCTTGCCCGTCTCGCTGGCGTGCGACTTTCTCGACGGTCGCATCGCGCGGTTTCGCGGCGAGGTCTCGCTGCTCGGCCAAGAGCTCGACTCGCTCGCGGACGCTGTGGCGTTCGGCGTAGCCCCGGCGGCGCTCGGGTTTGCGTTGGGCCTGCGCGGCGGGTGGGACGCTTTGGCGCTCGTGTACTTCGTGGGCTGCGGGATCTCGCGGCTGGCGCGGTACAACGCGACGGCCGCGCAGCTCTCGGACGACTCGGGCAAAGTGAAGTACTACGAGGGCACTCCCATCCCGACGAGCTTGTCGATCGCGATGGTGTTCGCCGTGCTCGCGAGCAAGGGCCTTGTGCACGACGCGCTGCCGCTTGGTGGTCACCAGGTCGGGCCGTTCGTGTTGCATCCCATCGCGCTGCTCTATGTGCTCAGCGGCAGCGCGATGATCAGCAAGACGCTGCGCATCCCGAAGCCCTGAGGGCGCTCACAGAACGACGAGCGGCACGAGGAGCACGGCGCGGACGTCGTCGCGCTCGAAGCGCATGCGGCCGAGATACGCACAGAATTTCAAGAACGCCCAGCGGTCTTCGCCTTGCGCCTCGCGGGTCGACGGGACCTCGACGCACGCGCGGGTGATCGAGGACGACACGCGCACGACGGCCCCCTCTTCGACGTCGACGAGGATCGCGCTGAGGAGCCTCAGCAGCCCTCGCACCTGAGAGACGTGGGCGGGCTCGTTGCAGTCGATCGTCACTTTGCGTCTCGACGCGTCGGCGGCGCGCGCGACCGCCTCGCCGCACTCGATGATCGGGTCGACCTCGCGGGGAAACAGCAAGAGCTCGATGAGCTCGCACGCAGCCACCAGCTCGCTCATCGCGCCGTCCAGCGCGCGCACGAGCGGCTCGATCGCGACGCCCGACTGAGCTGCAGAGGAGACAGCGCGCAGCCACGCGCACACGCGCTCGCGCAGGCCGCGAAGGTAGTGCGCCGCGCGCGTCGCATCCGGACGCACCGGCGTGATCCCGGACTGGTGCGGGGTCAGCCCGGTGTGCAGGTCCGCCGTCTCGATGCTGGGCAGCAGCGTCAACGTGCGCGCCTCGATCGCGAACAGTGAGCCCACATGTGCGCGCTGCTCGGCGTTGGGCCAGTACGATTGCAGATACGAAAGGGCCAACCGAACAAACGATTTCGTTTCTGCGAGGTGATCGCGCCAGCGACGGATCGCGCGCCCCACCTCAGCAACCTCGGGAGAAACCACGCGAAGCGCGGTGCTCGGCCGTTCGAGAGAGCGCTTTCCTCCTGTTGCTTTGGTCACGTCGGTGCTTCCTCGAGCGAGTGAAACGCAGGTTTCGGGCCAGCCAACGACCCGGCTCGGGAAAGCTCTCGAATCAGACTTGCATTGATACGCAACTACGAATATATCCTCGCGCAACTTGGTTTCTGCCGCGCCGACCCGAGCTGAGCGATGGGAGCTGTATCGACTGCTCTCCGAGCCTCTGCGGCTCAGGCTGCTCGCGCTCGCAGGCGAGGACGAGCTCGCCGTCAGCGAGCTGGCGGAGCTGCTCGAGGAGTCGCAGCCCAACGTCTCGCGGCACGCGGCCACGCTGCGGCAAGCAGGGCTCTTGTCCGATCGCAGGCAGGGCACCTGGACGCTGCTCAAGCTCGAGCAGGACGCGACGCGCGACGCGGTCGTGAGCGACGCGCTGGCGACGGGGCGCGGCCTGTGCGAGCGAGACGGCTCGCTGGCGCGCGTGTCGGACGTAGTGCGAGCGCGGGACAAAGGCACGCGTGAGTTCTTCGCGCGCACCAGGACCAGCGCGAGCGCGTCGGCGCAGTCCGAGTGGGGCGCGTACGTGTTTGCGTTGGCGTCGCTGTTGCCGCGGCGCGCGCTGGCCGTGGACGCTGGCACCGGCGACGGCGCGGCGCTCGACGCCCTCGCGCCAGCGTTCGACCGCGTGATCGCCGTCGACCGCAGCGACGCGCAGCTCGAGGCGTGCCGCGAGCGTCTCGCCGCGCGGGGACACAAAAACGTGACGCTCGTGCGCAGCGAGCTCGATCGATCGTTGAGAGAGCACGTCCCCGACGGCGCGGACCTCGTCCTCGCGGCGCGCGTGCTTCACCACGCGCCCAAGCCCGGCGAGGCCGTCGGCGCGCTCGCGTCCCTGCTGCGCGCAGGCGGAGCGCTCGTGGTGCTCGACTACGCGAGGCACGACGACGAGGCCCTGCGCACGCAGCAAGCGGACCTGTGGCTCGGCTTCGAAGAGGCCGAGCTGCGGGGGCATTTCGAGCGAGCGGGGCTCTCGTGGCGGGGCGCGCGAGAGGTCCCTGCGAGCTACCGAGGCGCGGGGCCCGATCGAGCGGTGCGCTGGATCGTGGCGGTCGGGGCGAAGGACGCCTGAGCACAAGTTTTCAAGATTCACCAAACGCTCCCGCGGGAGCGCACGAAAGAGAAGAGAGACCATGTCGAAGTTGCCCAACGAAGTTCCCGGAAAGTACAAGGTCGCGGACATGTCCCTCGCGGACTGGGGCCGCAAGGAGATCCGCATCGCCGAGAAGGAGATGCCCGGATTGATGTCGCTGCGCGAGGAGTACGGCGCGAAGAAGCCGCTCAAGGGCGCGCGCATCGCCGGCTGCCTGCACATGACCATCCAGACCGCGGTGCTCATCGAGACCCTCAAGGAGCTCGGCGCCGAAGTGACCTGGACGAGCTGCAACATCTTCTCGACGCAAGACCACGCCGCCGCCGCGATCGCCGCGACCGGCACGCCCGTCTTCGCGTGGAAGGGCGAGACCGAGCCGGAGTACGACTGGTGCATCGACCAGCAGATCTTCGCCTTCGAGGGCGGCAAGGGCCCCAACATGATCCTCGATGACGGCGGCGACCTGACCATCGTGATCCACAAGAAGTACGCGCAGCTCTTCGGCGGCGAAGACCCCATCCGCGGCCTGTCCGAGGAGACCACCACGGGCGTGCACCGCTTGTACGAGATGCACAAGCACGGACACCTCAAGGTGCCCGCGTTCAACGTCAACGACTCGGTGACCAAGTCGAAGTTCGACAACCTCTACGGCTGCCGCGAGTCGCTCGGCGACGGAATCAAGCGCGCGACGGACGTCATGTTCGCCGGCAAGACCGCGGTCGTCGCGGGCTACGGCGACGTGGGCAAGGGCAGCGCGCAGGCGCTGAGGGCGCTCGGAGCGCGCGTGATCATCACGGAGATCGACCCGATCTGCGCGCTGCAGGCGGCGATGGAGGGCTACGAGGTCAAGCGCCTCGAGACCGTCATCAACCTCGCGGACATCGTCGTGACCGCCACCGGCTGCAAGGACATCGTCCGCGCCGAGCACATGAAGCAGATGAAGGACGAGGCGATCCTCTGCAACATCGGCCACTTCGACAGCGAAGTGCAGGTCGCCTGGCTCGAGAACAACCCCGAGATCAAGAAAGAGAACGTCAAGCCCCAGGTCGATCAGTACATCTTCCCCGATGGAAAGCGCCTGACCGTCCTCGCCTCGGGCCGCCTCGTCAACCTCGGCTGCGCCACCGGCCACCCGTCGTTCGTCATGTCCGCGAGCTTCACCAACCAGGTGCTCGCGCAGATCGAGCTCTGGACCAAGTACGGCCAGTACGCGGTCGGCGTGTACGTGCTGCCGAAGTTCCTCGACGAGAAGGTCGCCCGCCTCCACCTGAAGAAGCTCGGCGTCGAGCTGACCGAGCTCAGCAAGGACCAGGCGGACTACATCAACGTGAGCCAACAAGGCCCGTTCAAGCCCGAGAACTACCGCTACTAGAGCGCGTCGGGAGCCAGCTTGTGACGGCTTACGTCCTCGCTCGCTCCCGCGCCGTAGCGCTGCTACGGCTTGGTCGTTCGCTGCGGGCGCGCTCGTCACAAACTGGCTCCGGACGCGCTCCAGCCGAAGTACTTCAGGGGGGGCCGTTGACTTAGTTGCATCGTGCAACTAAGTTTCCTCTCGCGCGGTTGCGCGGGAGGATTCGTCGATGTTCTCGCTCTACACAGACCGGTACCAGCTCTCGATGCTCGGCGCGTACTTGCGCGAGGGGATCGCCTCTCGTCGAGCCGTCTTCGAGCTGTCGATGCGCAAGCTGCCCAAGGCGCGGCGCTTTCTGGTGGTCGCGGGGATCGACCGCGCGCTGCGCTTTCTCGAAGGCGTGCGCTTCACCGAGGACGAGATCAGCTACCTGCGCGAGTCGGCGTCGCTGCGCGACGTGATGACCGAGCAGATGGTCGACTACCTCAGGGGATTTCGATTTCGTGGGCGTGTATTCGGCCTGCGCGAGGGCGAGGTGCTCATGGGCGGCGGGCCCATCTTGCGCGTCGAAGGGACGCTCGCCGAAGCGCAGATCGTCGAGACCTTCTTGCTCGGCGTCATCAACCACGAGTCGAAGGTGGCCTCGAAGGCCGCGCGCGTCGTGCTCGCGGCGCGCGGCAAACCCGTGATGGAGTTCGGCGCGCGGAGGCTCGACCCGCTGGCGGCGCCCACGGCCGCGAGGGCTGCTTACATCGCGGGCTGCATCGGGACGAGCTGCGAAGAGGCAGGGTTTCGTTACGGCGTTCCCGTGTCGGGGACGTGCGCGCACTCGTACATGCTCGCGCACGTCGACGAGGGTGAGGACGGCGCGTTTCGCGCGTTCGCAGAGGCTTTTCCCGGCGGCACGTCGCTGCTCGTCGACACGTGGGACACGATCCGCGGCACGCTGCGCGCCGCCAAGGCCGGCCCCGCGGTCAAAGCCGTCCGCGTCGACTCCGGGGACCTCGCTCGCCTGGGACCGCAGATCCGCTCGATCCTCGACGCCGCAGGCCGAAGCGACGTGAAGATCATCGGCTCGGACGACATGGACGAGTACAAGATCAACGCGCTGCTCGACGCGGGCGCGCCCTACGACACCTTCGGCGTCGGCACCGCCATCGTGCTGAGCCCGGACTCACCGTCGTTCGGCGCCGTCTACAAGCTCGTCGAGGTCGACGACCGCAGGGGCGTGCCCACGCCGGTCGCCAAGCGCGCTCCAGGAAAGGCCAGCTACGGCGGAGCCAAGGCCATGTGGCGCAAGATGGGCAAGGACGCCGACGGCCGCGCGGTCGCGAGCGAAGACTTCGTCGCCCTCGCCAGCGAGCGCCCCGACGGCGTCCCGCTCTTCGTCGAGCACATGCGCGACGGCGCGCGGGTGTCGTCGGCCTCGGAGAAGGACGCGACGCGCGAGGCCCGCGCGTACGCCAAAGAGCAGCTCGGGACCCTCCCCGCGGCGCAGCGGGTGGTCGCGCTCGAAGAGACCACGCCGACCAGCGAGCAGTACCGCGTGACCATCAGCGACGCCGTGCGAAGGCTCGAGAAGCTCGACGGCTGAGCCTACCGCGACGCGCTCACTTGCGAAGCCTGAGCTGCACGAGCTTCTCTTGCGGGTCTTTTGTGTGCGTGTTTTCGAGCTTGAGCACCCCGCGCGGGCAGACCTCGGCGCACATCCCGCAGCCCACGCAGCTGGCGCGGGTGAAGCTCTCGTTGGCCTGCGCGTAGGCGCGCACGTCGATGCCCATCTCGCAGTGCTCGCTGCACATCCCGCAGGAGATGCACTGGTCTTCTTTGACGCGAATGCGAAAGCGACCGGCGCGCTGAAAGATCCCGAGCACCGCGGCCATCGGGCAGAAGTACCTGCACCACACGCGCGTTCCGCCGATGGGGTAAGCGGCCACGCCGATGATCCCTGACAAGAGCGACGAGACGATGAGCCCGTAGTTCGTTCGAAGCTTCTCGGACCAAAGGTCCAGCTGCGGGTGCGAACCCTGCACGAACGCGCTGGCTAGAACCACGGACGTGGTCACCACGCAGATCACCAGCGTGCTGTAGATGGCCACCTTCTCGAAGCGCCAGGCCTTCTCGCTCTTGTCGCTGAGGTGTCTGAAGCTGTCGCCCGCGGTGTTGGCGAGGCCGCCGCAGCCGCAGACCCACGAGCAGTACCAGCGCTTTCCGTAGCGAAGGGCAAGCAACGGCGCGAGGACGAGCGAGCCGATGAAGCTCCAGAGCACCAGCGGAGCCGGGTTGTGTCGGATGAACCCCGGCTCGAAGTAGTACATCTTCAGCGGCCACAGGTAGCTGAAGTAGTGCTCGGGGTGCCCCGCCATCTTCATGATCAACGGGACGCTGAAGGCCAACGTCGCCTGCACCACGATCACGACGATCGTGCGGATCACTTGATAGCGGTTGTGCCCGTATTTTCGCAGAAACGCGACGCCGCCCAGCGTGACCGCCAGCGTGTAGAGCGCCCCGTAGAACGTCCACTTCGCGCCGGCTTGTCCTCGCGTCCCGAGGTGCAACAGCCACGCGAGGCGGTCGAACGGGTTGACCCCTCGCGCGTCGTCACCCCAGTAGAGCACGACGTAGAACGCGAAGATCGCGAGCGCCAGCGCCCACGCGGTCACCCCGCGGTGCGTGACGTCGTGCTTCAACCAACCGATCGCGCCGCGCTGCTTCACTGCCGCACCTCGAGCTCTCTCTCGACCATGCGCTCGATGCGAGCGCGACCAAACTCCACGTCGAACTGCGCCTCACGAAGGTGAGACCTCACCCAGTCGATCGATCGCTGCTCGTCGATCCAGCGCGCGATCACCGTCGTGTCCCAGCGCGAGCCGATCGCGTTGAACGCGCTGAGGGCGCCGTCACGCTCGATGAGCCGCACGGTGACCTCCTTGTTCGGCAGCGAGAGATAGAGCGAGCGCGCCCCGAGCTCTCCGGCGTCGCCCACGGTCGTGTACTCGAGCTCGAAGAACTTCGCGCTGTTGACGAACACCGGAGGCACGTAGCGCTCCTTCGATCCGGTAAGCTGCCTCGCGACGAAGGCTCCGTGGCGCTTGGCCGTGTACCAGATGGGCTCGTACACCGAGCGATTCGCGCTGCGAACGACGGCGCAGTCCCCGATGGCCCACACGCCATCGACGCTCGTGCGAAGGTGCTCGTCGACCACCACGCCTCGATCGATCACAGGAGCGCTCTCGCAGCGAGCCAGCCACTCGACGTCAGGCTCGACGCCGATGGCCACGCCGAACAGCTCGCACGGGACGCTGTCGCCCGAGCCGAGCGTCACGCCCGATACGCGACCGCTTCCGTCGACGCTCACCGACGAGATCGTCTCTTCGATGCGAAGGTCCGCCCCGCGCTTTCGAATGTGCGCGGCGACGAGCTCGCCTTCTTCGCGGCACAAGCCTGCGGGCCAGTACCACTTCTCGCGGGCCACGAAGGTCGTAGGCAAGCGATGGTGAACGAGCGACTCGACCAGCTCGACGCCGATGAGCCCTCCGCCGACCACGACCGCGCGCCGCGTCGAGGGGATCAGGGCCTCGCACGCGTCGAGGTCCGAGAGGGAGACGAAGTTGACGACCCCCGATTTCACCTCTGAAATTCCAGGAACATCCAGCGCTCGAGCCCGCGCCCCCGTGGCGATCACCAGCGCGTCCCAGGGGAGCTTCGCGCCGTCGGCGAGCGTGACGGTGCGGCTCTTGGCAGAGAGGTCCACGCACCGGCCGCGGACGCGGGTGATGCGCTGGCGGTCGTAGACGTGGCGCTCGTAGGGCTCGAGCCCCTTGCGCGGGAGCTTGTCCATGAGCGCGTACATCAACGCCGTGCGCGCGATGAAATAGTCGCTCTCGTCGGAGACCACGGTGATCTCGGCGCGATCGTCTCGCGCCCGGATATCCAGGGCCGCGGTGATGCCCGCGACACCGTTTCCGATGATGACGACACGACGAGCAGCCACGCGACCTCTGAGCGCACAGTACGCGCTCGTCGTCGGAAGTGTTTCGTGACAGTTGACGAATCGGTCGCGGGCGTGGCCCTTTCTGCGCGCGAATGCATCCGGTGCTCGTGCTCGTCCCTGGGTTCGTGATCAAGGCGCTGGCGCTGGCGGCGCTCTTGTCCGGCCCGATCGCGTGGGGGGTCGCTCGATTTCGTGGGCGTTCTGTGAGCAGCGACGACGCGCTCATGTACGCGTGGTTCGCGCTCGTGTCCGTCGCGCTGTTCGTCCTCGGCGCACCCGCGGTCGCGCGGGACGGGCTCGGCGCAGCGCTGCGTCACGGCTCGACCTTCGTCGAGCCCTGGCGCGTGGTGCCCATCTATTCGTACGGCGTGTTGCTCGCGACGGGGATCTTGATGGGGTGCTTCGCGGGCCTCTCGCTCTCGCGTCGGATCGCGATTCCATCGGCGAAATACTGGACATTTTGCGCTGTCGCGGCGGCCACAGCGCTGCTCGGCGCGCGCGGGCTCTACCTGATCGTCCAGTGGAAGGCCGAGTTCGTCGCGAGCGACGGGCGAGTCTTGTGGGAGCGCGTGCTCTATCCCCGCGCCAACGGCTTCGTCGTGTACGGCGGGTTCATTTCGGGCGTCCTCGGGGTGTGGGCCTTTGCGAAGCGGTCTCGGACGCTGGTGTGGCAGTGGACCGACATCGCGACCGTGGGAATGCCGCTCGGCCTCGCGTTTGGAAGGCTCGGGTGCTTTCTCGCCGGGTGCGACTTCGGGATGGCGCTGTCGAGCGAAGCGCCCGCGTGGCTCGAGCGGCTGGGGCGATTTCCGCGATGGCCGACGGGCGAAGGATCTCCCGCGTGGTGGCAGCACACGCACGCGGGCGTGCGGCTCACCCGCGAGCTCTGCGAGCAAGCGCACGGGGTCATGCGCGGCGATCGATGCGTGCTGCCGGGGACCATCACCGAGAGCCTCGCGGTGCACCCGACGCAGCTCTACGAGCTCGTGCTGGGGTTGGCGCTCTTCGCGTGGCAACGATGGCTCTGGCCGAGGCGACGCTTCGATGGGCAGGTCTCGTTGAGCTTCATGGTGCTCTACGGTCTCGCGCGCTCGGGGCTCGAACTCGTGCGCGACGACGTCGAGCGCGGCACGAGCGCGGGGCTGACCACGTCGCAGTGGATCGGCCTCACGAGCGCTGCGATCGGCGTGCTCGCGTACGGCTGGCGAGCGCGAACGGCGGGACAACCGGCGAGCGAGCTCGCGACGGTCAGCTGAACTTCCCGCTCGCGGCGAGGAAGGTCATCTTCTCGTTGGTCTCGCGGAGGCGAGCGGCGAGCGTCCGCACGACGTTCCACAGGATCTCGTAGGCGATCTCTTTGTGAAGAAAGAGAAGGTGCTGCATGGCGTCTTTGTCGATCGCCAAGAGCTTGCAGCGCTCGTGCACGCGCGCGTCGGCCGAGCGCGGCGCGTCGTCGACCAGGGCCATCTCGCCGAAGTAGTCCCCCTCGCCCAACACCGCGAGGGCCTCTTCACCGAGCCCAGGAACATCGCGGGAAATGCGCACCTTGCCGTCGAGGATCAAGAAGAGCTTGTCCCCGGGGTCACCCGCGCGAAAGAGCACGGTTCCGAGACCATGTGACTCCTCGGAGGCGATCGCTGCGATGCGTTCGAGCGATCGTCGAGTGAGACCCGAGAACATATGAATGCGCCCGAGAGCGTCGACGCGGGCAGAAATGCTCACGAGTCACGAGGGTAAGCCAGTCGCGAGCAAAGACGGGAATTTTCGACGATCGCTCGACACCGAAGCCCAGGGCGCGGGTTGCCACAAGCCCCCCAGAGGTGCGATACGCCCGATCAGTTGATCAATGGCGTCCAACGGCGCGCGATTCGCTTGGGGATTTACCCGCTTCTTCGTGGGCCTGCTGCTGTGGTGCGTCGCGGCGCTGTTTGTGTTCGTGCTCGTCGACGGGGCGATGCCCCTCTGGGCAGCGATCACGGTGACGGCGCTCGTGGTGCTCGGGCTGCCCTCGTTGCTCACCCGGCTCTTGCTCCCCGCGTTTCGTCGACTCGGCGAAAACGCGCGGTGGTGGGAGCTGTGGCCAGGGCTCTGCGGGGTCGTGGCGCTGCTCGCGATCGTGGGTCCACTGCTGTTTGGCCGCGCGTTTTCTGGGAGAAAACTGCAAGGCGTCGGCGCGCGTCACCCCGGCGCAGCCCCGTGGATCAAGCGCACAACAACCGCGATCGGTCGCTGGCTCGCGACCCCGCCCTCGGGAGCAGGCGGCGCGCAAACGGGCCTCGGCGACGGTGGCGTTCGTGGGGACGCCAGCGCGGACTCTCACGCAGAGAGCGGCGCCGTCAGCGCATCGACAGACAGCGCGAGCGAAGATGCGTCCGGCAGCCCAGCAGAGACCGACGCCGAGAGCGACGTGTCCGGTGACGCGTTGGACGACAACGTAGCGAACGACGGCTCGATGTCGGACGCGACCGACGACGTCACCGACGACGCGCGGCCGGTCGACGACGAAGACGGCGGCGCCTCGGACGATCCCGAAGACGCGAGCGCGGCTCAGCCAACAGACAGCGGCGTCGCGCCGGCGGTGGTGATCGACCCGAGCGCTGCGGGCTCGGGCGTCGAAGAGTTCGCCCGACTGCAGCCGTGCAGCGCCATGGACTCGGTCTGGATGGGCGAGCTCGCGCTCGGAGGAACCGACGAGATCGTGCTCACGTGCAGCGACGGCCTGCGCGTGTTCTACCTGCAAAATGACGGCATCGTAGAGCGCGCGATGTTCTCGCCGAGCGCGCCGTCCGGGCAGCAGTTGTTCGTGCAGCGCGCGCTCGTGGCCGACCTCGACGGCGACGGGCGACGCGACCTCGGGATCTGCGCGTACTTCACGTCCGAACGCGGAGGATCGCGCGGAGGCAACGTGTGGTGGGCGCGCGGACGGGCGAACGGTCAGTTCGAAGCGCCGCGCGTGCTCGTCGCGGGCGGCGTAGACTGCGCTGGGATGGAGTTCGGTGACGTCAACGGAGACAACCGACCGGACCTCGTGGTGGTGAAGCACAACAATGGGTATGCCGCGACCAACCGCGACAGCGAGCTGCTCTGGTACACCGGTCAGGGCACGCAGTGGACGCAGCGCGGACGAGTCAGGCTCACGCGCGGCGGCTGGGGGGTGTACCTCGAGGACGTCACGCGTGACGGAATCCTCGACGCGATCGTCCACACCGGGTGGGACGGCGAGCGCCGCAACTGGGTGATCGCCGGCGCGCGACGCGGCCCCTCGGGCGTGGTCACCGTCGAGGACGTGGGCAACGAGCGTCGAACGTTTGTTCAAGCGCAGGGACGGCTCGACGGAGACACAACGACGGACGTCGCGCGGATCGAGCGCGGATCGCTGGTGCTCTGGCGCTCGACGGACGACGGACGCCCGGTGCGCACCAGCGTGACGCGCGCGTTGGATTTCGAAGAGTATCGGTTCTAGCAGCGCGGAGGGTGATCTACGTAGACGCTACGCGTCGCGCGCTCGACTGTGACTCGCGAGCAGGGCTTCTGTTTGCGCGCGGGCTCCGCCGACGATCGGGCGACCGTGGCCCGCGAGCAGGTGCTCGAAGGGCAGACCCGTTCTGCAAAACGCGCGGAGCGAGCCCACTGCTTGCTCGAGCGAGACGGCGTAGTCCGGGTGCGGGAGGCACATCTTCTGGACGATGGTCAGCGGCGGAACGGCCGCCAACAGCGCGTCGCCCGAGAGCAGGCTGCGCGTGCCCGCGTGTCGAAAGAGCAGCGACCCACGAGTGTGTCCTGGAGCGTGGTGGACCTCGAGGCTGCCGACCGTTTCACCTCCGACGAGCGCGCGATCCACGATCACGCGGGTCGCTGTGCGATTCTCGATCGCTACGAACAAGCGCGCGAAGGGATCCCCCGTGCGGCTGACCATGGCGGGCGCTGCGGTCTTGCCCTCCAACACCGCGGCGTCTGCTTCGTGGGCGAAGACCGGAATCCCGAACTCGCTCCGAAGAAACCCTGCGTTGCCAGCGTGGTCCGAGTGATGGTGCGTGAGGAGGACACCGGTGAGATCGCGGGGAGAAAAACCGAGATTTCGCAGCCCCGCGAGGAGGGTGCGCCGCTCGAGCCGGTGTCCACAGTCGATCACGAAGCGATCGCCAGGTCCGCCGTCGAGGACGAAGACGTTCGATACCAGCATTCCGCGGACGCGATGGAAGGGACCGAGGACGGGTGAGGGCCGCACTCGGCGCTGGTAGCACAGGATGCGCGAAACGGACCTCGGTGGACATCGGTCAGACCCCGGCGCCGTACACTTGAAGGCTCTTGTTCTTTCGCTTTGCCGCGAGCGCCTCGATGGACGCGACGCGCTCTGCGACGAACGCTGGGTCGAGCGCGGGGCGGGGCGTTGCTCCTTCGCGCACAGGGACCTTGCTCATCGCGTACTCTGTGAGCGCGGTGATCGTGAGGCTCGGGTTCACGCCGAGGTTCGCCGGGACCATCGAGCCGTCGCACACATACAGCCCCGGGTGGCCGAACACCTGCGCGTCTTCGCCGATCACGCCGTCTTCTCGGGACGGCGCGATCGCCGCACCGCCGAGGATGTGCGCCGTCGTGGGAACATCGAAGAGCACCTCCATGATCGACGAGTACGCGTTGCCGCGGACCTTCTTGGCGAAGACCCGAGCGACCTCGTTTCCCAGCGGGATGTACGTGGGGTTGGGCGCGCCATCGCCGCGGTCGGTGTCGAACGAACGCGTGAACAGTCGGGTCCACTTGCGGCGAAATCGAAGCGAGATCGAGTTGTCGAGCGTCTGCATCACCAGCAAGAACACGCCCCGCTTCGCGCGGCCAAAGGGCCACAAGCTCTTCAGCCACGTCAAAGGTCGCCTCGCGATGTTACCGATCCAACGCAGCACGCGCGGGACCTTTCCCCCGCCGTCGGTGAGCAGCGTGGTCAGCGGGACGAGCGCGTCCGAGCCCTCGGAGTAGCGCACCACTTCGACGTGCGTGTGCTCGTCGGGATGAAACGACGACGTGATCGCGATGCCCTTCGAGTAGCTCTCTTTCGGCGCGGCAGCGTCTACCCCGAGGATCGCCTCGGAGTTCGTGCGCACCTTCGCGCCGAGGGCGTCGGACACGTTCGGCAGGTCGCCGCGCTCCCTCGCTTCGAGCAGGAGCTTCACCGACCCCAGCACGCCCGCGGATAGAACCACCTTTCGAGCGCGCACCACCTGTCGATCCCGCGCGAACCACGCGCCGCTGCGCACGTGCTCGACCTCGTAGGTCCCATCGGACAGGGCGCGCACGCGCGTGACCGTGCGCTCGGGCTGCACCTTCGCGCCGAGCTTCTCCGCGAAGTAGAGGTAGTTCTTGTCGAGCGTGTTCTTCGCGTCGTGTCGGCATCCCACCATGCAGCCGCCGCAGAGGGTGCAGCCCGCGCGGTCCGGGCCCTGTCCGCCGAAGTAGGGGTCGGGGACGCGTTTGCCCGGCGTTCCGAAGTACACGGCCACGGGCGTGCGGACGTACGTGTGCCCCTTGCCTTGCTCGTCCGCGATCGCCTTCAACACGTGATCGGGCTCGCCCTCGAACGTGTTCTGCGTCACGCCCAACAGAAACTGCGCCACGCGGTAGTGCGGCGCGAGCTCGGCCTCCCAGTCCTTCATCTTCGCCCACGGACCGTTGCGAAAGAAAGCAGTCGGCGGGACATACAACGTGTTCGCGTACACCAGAGAGCCGCCGCCCACGCCCGCGCCCGAGAGCACGAACACATCCGAGAACAGCGAGAGCCGCAGGATCCCGAAGCACTTCGCGAGCGGCAGCCAGATCGAGCGCCGCACCTCCCAGTTGGTCTTGGCAAAATCCGTGGGTGCGAAGCGCTTGCCGCGCTCGAGCACCGTGACCGAGTAGCCCTTCTCGGACATGCGCAACGCGGAGACGCTGCCCCCGAACCCCGAGCCGATCACCAGGACGTCGAGCACCCCGCCCTCGCTGTCCTGCGTGCCTGCTGACCTCACTGCGTCCGTTGCCATCGCGAGCGATGGTACGCTCTCGCGCTCGCCCGCGACGAGGGCGACCGCGGGTTACGAAGCGCGCTCGGCGCGGCCGTCGCTGTCGTTTTCTTTGCGGCGGGACCGGTCCGTTGTTTTCTTCCGCGCGATGGTCGCTGCGAGTTCACGCGAGCTCTCGCTGCCGGGGATCTCCAAGGAGCCCGAGGCGCGCGCACCTTCGCACGACGATGCGAAGCTCGAAGCGTCTGCGGCGCGCTACATCGTGGTCGAGGGCCCCATCGGCGTCGGAAAGACGACCCTCACCCGCTCGTTCGCCTCGCTGCTCGGCGCGCGCGAGGTGTTCGAGGTCTTCGAAGAGAACCCGTTTCTCGCGAATTTCTATCAAGACCGGCGAAGGTGGGCGTTTCAGACGCAGTCGTTCTTCTTGCTGTCGCGCTTTCGGCAGCAGCTCGAGCTCGCGCAAGAAGAGCTGTTTCGACGGCGCACGGTGTCGGACTACCTGTTCGCGAAGGACCGGATTTTTGCTGCGCTCACGCTCGATGACGCCGAGCTCTCGCTGTACGACAAGATGTTCGAGGCGCTCGCGCCCAGGCTCGCGAAGCCCGACGTGGTGGTGTATCTGCGCGCGGACATCGACGTGTTGCTCGAGAGAATCGCTCGGCGCGCGCGGGACTACGAGGCCAACTTCGACCGCGGATACCTGACGGACCTCGCGCACGCGTACGATCACTTCTTCGCGAGATACACGGACACGGCGCTGGTCGTCGCGGACACGACCGAGCTGGATCTCGTGAGCTTTCCGTCCGAGGTGAACGCGCTGCTTCGCGCGGTGTTGTCGCACGGCGCAGGGGCGCTGCACTACGCCCCCGCCGCTCGCTAGAGCTTGTCACCCGCGCGACGAAACGCGCGATCGAGGTAGAGCAGCGGCGAGCGCTCTTCTCGTGCCACGCGGATGTGCGAGACGTCGAGCAGCAAGAGCACGTGGTCGCCCGCGTCGATCAGGGACCGAACGCTGCCCGAAAACGCGCCGAGCGAGCCAGCGATGACCGCGGCGCCTCGAGGGTCGAGCTCGTGCTCGATCGTAGCGAACGCGTCGCCGCGCGACTCGAGCGGCATCGCGAAGCGCTCGGCGATCGAACGCTGCCCGTCGCTGAGCAGGTTGACCGTGAAGTGGTCGCACTCGCGGACGAGGGCTCCGGCGCTCGACTGTTGAGTGGCGCTCACAAGGACGATGGGAGGGTCGATCGAGACCGTGAGAAACGCGGTCGCGGTGAAACCGTCGAGCGCTGCGGCGCCAGCGTCGTCGCGCCTTCGGCCGGTGAGCACGGTGACGGTCGCGGCCCAGCGGCGAGCGAGCGCCTTGAACGCGTCGGTCTCGTGGGGGCTGTGCTCGCTGAAGGGCGCCTCGGCGCCGTCTCGGCTGCGGTCGGACATGGGCGTACGCGGCGATCACCTCGCGCGACAACGGTGCGCTGTCAAGCGAGGCCGCCGAATCCTGCCAAAAATCCACGGCAAAGGTTCGCGCCGATGTTGCTCGAGTGCGATACACTGGATTTGGATTGGCGCGGTGCGCCGACGGAAGAGCCCCTGAAGAGACCGATGGCGAAATCGCGAGACACCCAGGACACACGAGCGGTCGAACACGATGATCGTCCGAGGCTTTCGAGGCGAGAGGCCCTCTCGCTGCTCGGGCTCGCGGGCGCTGCGGCGTTGCCTGCGTGGGCGTGCAGCCCGACGAACAACGTGATTCCTCTTCGGATCTCTGGATCCAATACGGTCTATACGTACGCGCTCGAGCTGGCGAAGAAGTTTCGCGAGCGCAGGTCCGGAGCAGCGTTTCGGCTCACGGGCGACGGGACGTCGCGCGGGATCAAGTTCGCAGGCGAGGGAGAGATCCAGGGGCTTCCCGCGAATTTTACCAACCGCAACAAGGCCAACTTGCCCGAGCCACCTGGGGGCGCTCCCAACTCGAGCAACGGCGAGAGGATGGACATCGGCATCGCGTCGCGTGGACTTTTGCAGGCCGAACGCGAGGCGTACTCGAGCATGGTCGAGACGCCCTTCGCGTACGACGGGATCGCGGTCGTGACCAACCGCAACGTCTCGGTGCCGAACCTCACGGTGGACGAGCTTCGCCGGATCTACGCCGGGACGATCCGCAACTGGAACGAAGTGCGAGGTCCGAACGCGCCGATCGTCGTGATTGCCCGCGACACGATGGCCGGAACGGCTGAAGCCTGGAGCGAGCTGGTGATGAACGGGCTTCCCGTCATGGCGACGACCATGATTTCAATGGCCGAGGACGTCCCTGCGGCGGTCACGTCGATGCCCAACTCGATCGCCTACCTCGCCCTCGCGCAAATCGACGCGATGACGATGAACTCCGTGTCCATCGAGACCATCGCGCCGACGATCGAAAACGTGGCGAGCGGACGGTATCCGATCAAGCGACCGTTCATCTTCGTGACCGCTGGTCGCCCGACCCAGCCCCAAGCAGAGTTCATCGACTTCGCGTTCAGCGCCGAGGGCCAGGCGGTGATTCGAACGGTCGGCGCAGTGCCAGCGACGCGGGGTGGGACGTGACCCCGCGCTCAGGATTGGCGCTGCGTTCGCTCGGGATCGTCGCCGTCGCGCTGGCAGCCGCGGGCGTCGGCGTCGCGTGCAACTTTCTCATCAAGGTCGATGACGGTTGCAGCCGCGACGATCAGTGCCCCTCGGGACAGGTGTGCAACGTGCGCCGGAGGTTCTGCGCAGCGCCGGTCGTCGAGCAGTGCAACGGCGTCGATGACGACGCGGACGGCCTCTCGGATGACCGCGAGTCATGGGGAAATTGCCAGCCCACCGTCGGCAATCGCATGTGCGGAGGGCAGCGCAGGTGCCAACAGCAAGGCGGCCGCTGGGCGCTCTCGTGTGAGATCAACGCCGCCGAGCAAGAGGACATCTGCCGCAATGGAATCGACGACAACTGCAACGGCGTCGTGGACGACGGCGCTGACTGCGTCGCGAACTTCGGTCCGACCCGCGGAGTCCAGATCGGCAGCAACAACCCCGCGGACGGAGAGGGCGACGACGCTCCGGCGCACCAGGTGTGCCTCACGAGCTTCGCGCTCGACCGCTACGAAGTGACGCAGCGGCAGTACGCTGTGTTCTTGTCAGCGCTGGCACAGGAGCGCTTGCGCATCGCGCGACCCACGACGGTGATGAACCCGACCGTGACCTACGGGCGGTACGTGATCTATCGCAACGACGCTGGCCAGGACGTCAACCTGTTGTTCTTGGCGAACCGGCCCGGCCCGCTCGTTCTGCAGCAGGGGATCGGATACTGGAGGGCGCCCGGAGACGACAGCGAAGAGCTGCCCGTCGTGGGCGTGACGTGGTTTGGTGCTGCGATGTACTGCTCGTGGGCGGGCAAGCAGCTGCCCACCGAGGCAGAGTACTTTCGAGCGGCGCGGGGAGAGACGGGCACGAGGCCGTTTCCGTGGGGTGACGCTGCGCCGTCGTGCGAGCGCGCCAACATCGGAGTCAACGGCCCCGACGGAGGCGCGTGCGTAGGAGCGCCGTTGCCGGTCAACGCGCTCGACATGGGCCGCAGCCCCGAAGGGGTGTTTCATCTCTACGGCAACGCCAACGAGTGGATGTACGACTGGCTCGACACCAACCCCACGCACACGGCGAACAACTATTACATGTCGCTTCCTGCGGACCCGCTTCGGGCTGACGACGCGGGAGTGCGGACCAACAGCTGGTGCAACGCGCACCCCCAGGGGCCCCTCGGCCCCACGATGGGCTCGCCCATCACGCAGCCAGAAAACGCCGGTCTGTACTGCCAGCAGTGCCGCTTCGCGCGGGGTCGACATTATCGAACGGTCGACACGCGCATCGGGATCCGCCGCTGGCTCGATCCCGATCGCAGCGACGAGACCGTGGGATTTCGCTGCTCGAATGGCGGCGCGCCGCGAATGCGAGTCACTCCGTGAACGGGCCTGAAGGCTCGACGCGAGGGCGCGTCGCGGGGTTGTTTACCTCGGGTGGAGGCGTTCCGAAGCGCGCGGTCGCGGGTGACAGCGCGCGGGTGAGCGCCGAAGGCCTCGAGGGCGACTGGCAGACGGACCGAAAGCACCACGGCGGACCGGACCGAGCCGTGTGCTTGTTTTCAAAAGAGCGCATCGACGCCTTGAGAGACGAAGGGCACGCGATCGAGCCTGGCGCGCTCGGCGAGAACGTCGTGATCGAAGGCGTCGATTGGACGCTCATGGCGCAAGGCGCGACGCTCGCCCTCGGAGACAGCGTGGTGATCGAGATCACGCGCGACGCAGCGCCGTGCAAGACCATCGCGCACTGCTTCGCGGACGGCGAGTTCAAGCGATCGAGCGAGAAGGTGCACCCGGGCTGGAGCCGCATGTACGCGAAGGTCACGCGCGAAGGCGTCGTGTCCGTCGGCGACGCGGTGAGCGTCGAGCTCGCGCCGAAGTGATCGGGCCGCTCAACGAGCGCCGCACGCGCGCGCCGTGCGCTCGACCCATTGATCCACGAAGCGCGCGTAGCGATCGGCGCACTCCGCGCCTGCGAGCGTCTCGATCACGCTCTTGGGAACGAGCCACCCCACGCGATCCGCCCGCGCCGGTCGAGCGAGCCACGCCGCGCGCTGCGCCGTCGCGCCGAGCTCCCACCACACGCGGTCGAAGGCCGGTGAGGAAGAGAACTCTCCGGCCGCCAACCGCGCAGCGACCCGCGACGACTCTGCGTCTCGCCCGGTCTCGCGCAGGCCCAACAGCGCGCGTCCCAGCGCGAAGATCGCCCGCCCGGCGCGCTGCTCGAGCGGCGCGCCACCAAACAGCGCGTCGATCCAACGCGAAGACGCGCTAGACAAGTCCTTCGACGCCCACCGCAGCGCGTCCACCGTCGCCGAGGGCCATCGAGGGCCCTGCGCGCGAAGCGCTCCGTCGAGCACGAGCTCGAGCGTCGAGCTCGGAAGCCTCGCGTACGCCGAAGGATCCTCCCACCAGGCGATCGTTCGTTGCGCGCACGTGCGCTCGACGAACGACCGCGCGGCGTCGCTATTCTCTCTGGCGAAATCCAGCATCACCCTCGCGTTCATGTCCGAGAGCGAAGAGCCTCGGACGTGCCGCGCGAGCGCTTCGACGTAGCGCTCGACGAGCGCTGGCGAGAAGCACCTGGCGCCGAGCGCGACGTCGGCGAAGACCTCGGCGCGCTCGATCGGCTCGAGTCGATCGACGCGCGAGAGATGCAGCGCGAGCAATTCAGCGACGCGCGTCTCGAGGGCGGCCGAGCGGTAGGTCACGGTCTCGAGCGCGACCCTCCACAGCCGCACCGAGCACTCCCTCGGAACGAGCGCGAGCAACGACATTTCGCGGGCCTTGCGCTCTTCTGCCGTGCCCGCGGCGAGCACGGGGCGGCTGGCCCAGAACAAGAGCTCGAGCTCGTCGAGGTTGTCTGCCGCAAGCGAGGACTCGAGCCGCTGCAACACCGCGTCCGCCCGCGCGAGTTCACCCAACGTGACGAGAGCTCGCACGAGATCCGCCAACGCGCCGAGGACCTCTGCGCCGCGGTCGTCGGGCGCGCGTTCGTCGAGGATCAACTCGATCCTGCGCACGATCGCGCGCAGCGAAGCGTCGCGGTCCGGCGAAGGCTCGACGTAGCTGAGCATCGTCGAGAGCTCGGAGAGGCCAAAGAGGGACTGCTCTTCGGTCGAGTAGCGTCGCGCGTAGCATTCGCTCGCGTACTCAGCGAGCGCTTCGTCGGACAAGAGCACCTGCGCCGTGCTCCAACCGATCGAGAGCAACGACTCGACCGGGGCGCGCCCCGCCGGCGTTCGTCCAGCGAAGAGCAACGCCGTCCGTAGGGCGCTGCGCGCGGGCGCGTCGGACGCGAGCGAGAGGCTCGCGTCGAGGACAGACGTCTGTTCGTCATCGAGCGACGCGATCAGCGCAGCGACGCCTTCGGACCAGCGCGGGTCTTCGTCGAGGCACTCGCGCAATGGCTCGAGCGAGAGGCGCCCGCTTCGGACCATCGCGCCGAGGACTCCCGGCGCGAGCGCGCTCGCCGAGAGGGTTCGAACCCACGCGTCGTCGAGCAAGAGGCGCAGCTCGGCGAGGATCGCGTCGCTGACGCCGTCGCGATCCCCCGCAGCAATCGAGCGAGAAAATCGCTCTCGCTGCGTCGAGATCGCCGCGAGCCTCGCCTCGCGCGAAGACGCGGTCATCGCCCGGTCGCGGCGGCGATCAAGTTCGCGAGCAACGGAGCCAGCGCGCGCTCGACGCGCTCGACGTCCTCGAGGATCGAGCGCAGCTCGGGGTCCTCGGCGTCGGCGTCGCGAGCGATCGAGAGCGCGGCGTTGGTGACGGCGATCGCGTGGCGCAGCGCGCCCGAGTCGCGGCCCTTCGAGGTGGACGCGACCGAGGGCGGGTGTGTTCCGTCGCGGGTGAACGTGGCGACGAAGGCGTTGAGCTCGAGCGAGCGCACTCCGCCCCAGCGACGGGCAAACGCGAGCGGGTCTTCGGTCTTGGGCGCGCGCACGGGGCGAAGAAAGACCACGTCGCGCTCGAGGTCCGCGCGCGTCGCTGCGAGGGCCGCCTCGACGCGGGGCGACCATTTCTTCTCGGTCCACTCGCCGCCCCCGTCGAGCGCGCGCACCAGCGCGACGACCTCTCGCAACACCGTGTCCGTGTGCGAGCCGGCCCCGAGGATCACCCCGCGAACCTGCGCGCCCATGCGACGCACGACGCCTGGATCTTCAGTAAAATCCCTCAACAACACAGAGTCGTCCCGAGGGTCCTCGCCGCCGTCGGCGGGCTCGGGCGCCACGTCCGCGAGGGCGTCGAGATACGCGCGGATCGCGGGCGCGTCCTTGGCGCGCAGCGCCGAGCGCGAGAGCGCGTGGAGGTTTGCGAGCGCGATGCGCTGATCCTCGGTGCTCAAGGGTTCAGCCCTTCTTCGCGCCGCGAACGAGCTCTTCGATGTTGACGCCGTTGATGACGAGGCCCGTGATGACCGCGTCCTCGATCACGACGTCGACCAGCGAAACATCGGTGAATTTCGCTCCATCGAGCTTCGCGTCGGTGACCGACACCCCCGAGAGGTCCGCGTTGCGCACGGTGGCTTCGCGCAGCGCGACGTCTTCGAGCGTAGCCTTCTCGAAGGTCGCGTTGCGAATCGTGCTGTGCCCGAAGGTCACGTCATCGAGCGTGGCCTTCTCGAAGTTGGCGTTGTGCACCTTGGCGTCGGCGAAGGACACGTCGTCGATCGCGCTGTGCTTGAGGGACACGTCCCGTAGCGTGGCCTTCTCTAGCGAGCAATCGACGAAGACCGCCTCACGGAGGTCGCAGTCCTCGTAGCGCGACGAGCGAAGGTCAGCGCCTGTGTGCTCAGGGGGTTGCTTGCGATCACCCATTTGATGCAAACGACGGTAGCACGAGGCCGATGAGCGCAGGATCGACGGACGACTCGCCGACCGCGCGGCGCGAGGGTCGAGCGGGTCACACAAATAAATCGCGCGCAGGAGGCGCGAAGAAGCGCCCCACGCGCTATCGGCTCGACGTGGCGCTGAGCGAGCGGGCGCGCGCTGGGCTGTCCGCGCAAAAGAAGGGGCGCTTCGCCGAAGCCGCCGTGCTCTTGCGCGAGGCGCTCGCAGAGTCCCCGGACAGCGTGGACGTCGCGGTGAACCTCGGCGCGGTCGAGCTGCAGCTCGGGCGCACGATCGCGGCGCGAGCGGCGTTCGAGCGCGGGATCGAGCTGGCTCCCACCGACGCGCGGGCGCTTCGTGACGTCGCGATCGGGCTCTTCGCGATGGGGCATTTTGCAGAGGCCGCCGCGCGCTTCGAGCAGAGCGCGACGATCGACGGCGCGATGATCGGCGCCTGGCTGGGTCTCGCGCGGGCGAAGGCAGAGCTCGGCGAGAGAACGGCAGCGATCGGCGCTGCCAGGGAGGCGGTCGCGCGGGCAGGCGACGAGGCGTCGGCGTGGATCGAGCTTCACCTCGCGAGCTTCGACGACGGCGCGCGCGATCATGAATTCGTGGGCGCCGCCGAGCGGGGCTACGCCCTGGCCCCGAGCAGCGAGCACGCGGCGATTCTCTACGCTGGCGCGCTGGGGATCGTCGGCGAGCGCGCGGCGAGCGACCGGGTGCTGCGCGACTCGGGACTCGCTGGGCGCGGCGTGGCCGAGGCGCTCGCGTTCGTTCTCGATGCGCGAGAGCGCTCGGGGGCCAGGGTGTTTGCGAGCAAGCGCGAGGGCTTCGAGCTGGCGTTGGATCGAGCTCCGTCCGTCGGGGTGATCGCGGAGTTCGGCGTGCGATTCGGGACGAGCACGCGAGCGCTCTCGGCGCGGGGCGACGTCGTGCACGGGTTCGACTCGTTCGAGGGCCTTCCCGAAGCGTGGAACGGCTTGGCTCGCGGCGCGTTTTCGACGAGCGGATCGATCCCTGCGTTGCCCGACACGGTGCGATTGCACGTCGGGTGGTTCGAGCAGACCGCGCCAGCGTTCGCAGCGACGCTCGAAGAGCGATTGAAGATGGTTCACATCGACAGCGACCTGTACGCGAGCGCGCGGTGTGCGCTCGACGCGCTGGGCCCGAGGCTCGAAGCAGGAACCGTGCTCGTGTTCGACGAGCTCGTCGGCAACGAGCGTTGGCGCGAGGACGAGCACCGCGCGCTCACCGAGGCGATCGATCGCTGGGCGTGGAAGATCGAGTGGCTCGCGCTCAGCTGGATCACCGGCCAGGGCGTGCTGAGGCTCAGCCGCTGAGGAACTCCATCGGTTCTTCACGGTTCTTCACGCATGCCGCGCCGCGTCGCACTACACCTCTGGACCTCATGAGCTCACTCGAAGGCAAGATCTGTATCGTTACGGGCAGCAACACTGGCATCGGCAAGGAGACCGCGCGGGGCCTCGCCCAACGCGGCGCGACGGTCGTGATGGCCTGTCGCGACACGACCAAGGGCGAGGCGGCGCGGGCGGACATCGTGCAGACGACGGGCCGAAGCGACGTCGCGCTCATGAAGCTCGACCTCGGTGACCTCTCGCAGGTGCGCTCGTTCGCCAGGGAATTTTCAGAGCGATTCGCTCGTCTCGACGTGCTCGTGAACAACGCGGGCGTCTGGACCACTTCGCGCTCGACGACGAAGGACGGCTTCGAGACGACCTTCGGGACCAACCAGCTCGGGACGTTCGTGCTCACCAACGAGCTGCTTCCGGTGTTGAAGAAGAGCGCTCCATCGCGCGTGGTCGTGCTCTCGTCGGCGCTGCACTACCGGGGAAAGATGGAGTGGGACGACCTGCAGTACGAGAAGCGGTCGTTCAGCGGTCCGGCGGCGTACAACCAGTCGAAGCTCGCCAACGTGCTGTTCGCCAACGCGCTCGCGCGTCGCGTCGAGAAGGATGGGATCACGGTCAACTCCGTGCACCCGGGCGTCGTGGCGACGGAGCTGGCGCGGGACTACCCGAAGTTTCTCGTGAAGATCTTTCACTTGTTCTTGCTCACGCCCGAGCAGGGCGCGGCGTGCTCGCTTCACGTCGCGACCTCGGACGAGGGCGCGAAGGTCACGGGCAAGTACTTCGAGAAATCGAAGCAGAAGACCGCCGCGAAAGAGGCCCTCGATGAAGCCGCGCAAGAGCGCCTCTGGACCCTGAGCGAGAAGCTCACGGGCTGAGCGCCCACCGCTCGATCAATCCCCCCGTTGATCGACTACTTGAAGAGCCAGCCGAAGAGCGCGCGCTTGAGGGTCTCGCGGCCCATGACGGCGATGGACTCGGTGAGCGGGATCGCCTTGGGGCAGACCTTGACGCAGTTTTGCGCCTTGCCGCAGTCGGCGATGCCGCCCTCGGACATGATCGAGTCGAGGCGCTCGCCCGCGTGCATCTTGCCGGACGGGTGCATGTTGTACATGCGCACGAGCGAGATCGCGAAGGGGCCGATGAACGGCGAGTGGTCGTTGTAGTTGGGGCAGCTCTCGACGCAGCAGCCGCAGGTCATGCAGCGCGAGAGCGGATACATGATCTCTTGATCCTTCGGCGAGACGCGGGGGCCCACGCCGAGCTCGTGCGATCCGTCGATCTGGATCCAGGCCTTCACGCGCTTGAGGGCGTCGAACATCTTGCTTCGATCGACGACGAGGTCGCGCACGCGAGGGAACTTCGTCATCGGCTCGATGGTGATGGTCTCGCCGTTCTTCGCGATGCCGTGCGGGCCGTTGATCATGGTGCTGCACGCTTGTCGCGCGCGGCCGTTGACGACCATCGTGCACGCGCCGCAGACCTCTTCGAGGCAGCAGCTATCCCAGGCCACCGGGGTGGTCTTCTGACCGCCCGTGGTGACCGGGTTCTTTCGGATCTCCATCAGACACGAGATCACGTTGGAGTTGGGGCTGAGCGGAACGCTGAACTCTTCCCAGCTGCTCTCGCCGGTTCCTGAGCCGCGCTTGACCTTGAGGATAACCGTCTCCTGAGCCATCTGTGTTGGTCCTTTATTCTCTGCGAAATCACTGAAAATGGACTGACCGAACGCGCGTTGCGCTCAGGTCTGCGCGGCGGGCTTCGCCTCGGGTTTGCTCTCGTCTTTCGATGCTCCGAGCGAGCCCTTCGCCGCGTCCATGCTGCTCTGTTCGTACACGCGAGCCCTCGGCTTCACGAGGGACACGTCGACCGCTTCGTAGCTGATCTTCGGCGCGCTCTTCGGACCGACGAAGAAGGCCTTGGTGGTCTTCTGCCAGTTCTCGTCGTCGCGGCCCTTGCCAGCGCCTTCGCCGCCCGCGTCTCCGTACTCCTTGGCCTCTTTGCGCTTGGGGTCGAAGATGGGCTTGTAGTGCGCGCCGCGGTTCTCTTCGCGGGCGCGGGCGCCGAGGACGATGACCTCAGCGAGGTCGAGCATGCCGCGCAAGTGTCGCAGAAAGACCGCGGGTTGGTTCATCTTGCCGGTGGGGGTCGTGTCGAGGACCTCGCACTTTTCGAAGCGCTCGTTGAGCTCGCCGATCTTGGCGATCACGCCGTCGAGCTCGTTGTTCTTTCGCTCGACGGTGACCTTCACGAGCATCTCTTCGGCGAGCTCGTCGTGGATCTTGAACGCGTTCTCGGTGAACTCCGAGCCGGTGCGCTTGTAGTAGCCCTCGAACTCTTCGCGCGCGCGCTTGGCGGCCTTGTCGAAGACGCTGTCGTCCATGTCGTACGCAGAGCCCTTCACGCTCTCGCGCCAGGACGCCATCGCGGGGCCGGTGACCATTCCGCCGTAGATACAGGACAGCAGCGAGTTGGCGCCGAGTCGATTGGCGCCGTGGTACTCGTAGTCCGCTTCACCCGTGGCGAAGAGCCCCGGGAGGTTGGTCTGCGCGTTGGCGGGCGAGCCCATCTTGAGCGATCCGCGCGCGTCCTTCTCGAAGCCGCACCACAGGCCGCCCATGGAGTAGTGGACCGCGGGGAAGATCTCCATCGGGTTTTCGTAAGGGTCTTCGCCAGCGAACTTCTCGTAGATCTCGAGCACGCCCTCGAGCTTGTTGCGCAGCGCTTGCTTGGCCGAAGGCGTCTTGGCGAGGTGCGTGACGTCGAGGTACGAAGCGCGAACGCCGGGGCGGGTGTGATAGCCCTCGTGCACGACGGTCTTGAAGATCTCGCGCGAGGCGATGTCCCTCGGGACGAGGTTCTTGTACGCGGGGTAGCGCTCTTCGAGAAAGTAGTACCGCTCTTTCTCGGGGATATCCTTGCCCTTGCGCTTGTCGTTTTGATCGCGCGGGACCCACACGCGACCGCCCTCGCCGCGCACGCTCTCGGAGATGAGCCGGAGCTTGTCGGCGCCCGGGATGGCCGTCGGGTGCACTTGAATGAACTCGCCGTTGGCGTAGCAAGCGCCGCGACGAAACGCGACGGCCGCGGCGCTGCCGGTGTTGATCACGGAGTTGGTGCTGCGGCCGTAGACCATGCCGACGCCGCCGGTGGCGAGGCACACCGCGTCGCCGACGAACGAGCGAATTTCGCTGGTCTTGAGGTCCTGCGCGACGACGCCGCGGACGATGCCGTCGTCGTCGATCACGAGGTCGCACACGTCCCAGAACTCGAACTTGCGGACCATCTTCTCGCCGGGGATGGTCACGCCCTTGTCGTCGGTGACGTCCACGGTCTCGTAGCGGCGTACCTGCTCGTCGAGCGCGTAGAGCAGCTGCTGTCCCGTGGTCGCGCCGGAGAACGCCGTGCGGTGAAACAGCGTGCCGCCGAAGCGACGGAAGTCCAGGTTGCCCTCGGGCGTACGATTGAACGGAACGCCCATGCGATCGAGCATGAACACGATCCCTGGAGCCGCTTCGGCCATTCCCTTCACGGGCGGCTGGTTGGCGAGGAAGTCGCCGCCGAGGCAGGTCTCTTCCATGTGGATCTGCGGCGAATCGCCCTCGCCCTTGAGGTTGACCGACGCGTTGATCCCGCCCTGGGCGCACACCGAGTGCGAGCGCTTGACCGGCACGAGCGAGATGATGTCCACGGGAATGCCCGCTTCACAGAGCTTGATGACGGTCATCAACCCGGCGAGACCGCCGCCGACGACGATCGCACGGCGGACCTTACCGTTCTTGGACTTCACAGAAACTTTGGCGGCCATCGATCACTCTCTCGCTTTGTCGAAGACACCCGACGAACATGCGGGCGATAGGGCCCGCGCGCGTTCGCGGTCAACAGGGACGACCGCGTGAATATCGCACACTGCTCGTCGCTTCAATCACTGGCGAAACACGCACGAACGGTTCTGCGCGGAAGGATCGACGCGGCTCGTGAGTTTGGGCCCGTTGCGACGGCACAACCCGTACGATGCGCGGGCCCCCAAAAGATCGTCGAAAGATCGTTGTCCGATCGCGGCGAGCCGTCGAGTTTCGTGGTGACGCCACGCCTCCCGCCAAGTTTGCGCCTGCCCGAGAGTTGAACGTTCGCCCGCTCCGAGGCACCCTCCCGTTCGAACCGTTCGCGTTCTGCCTCCTCCCCCTCAACCCCCGACCGCTTGCCCACGAATGACCAGGACCGCCCGACGCCTGCCGAACTACGTGCTCGGCTCCATCATCGCCCACAGCGTCTTTGCTGGCGGAGCGCTCTATGTGGCGTCCAAGCAGGCTCCGATGTCGTTGGCGATGCGCGCGCAGGCGCCGATGGAGATCGAGTTCATCGAGCCGCCGAGGCAGGAGCAGAGCCCTCGACCCGAGCCGCAGCCCGAGCCCCCGGCGGTGCAGCCCGAGCCGCAACGACAGGACACGCCGCGGCCGCAGGTGTCGGCGCGCACGATCCGCGACCCGCAGCCGAGCAACCCGAACAACGTTCAGCCCGAGACCAACCCGCAGCCGAACACCGGCAACACCG
>LNFM01006296.1_pt1 | contig 39676 bp, 40 predicted proteins | sample 596031 | NCBI WGS metagenome assembly LNFM01 (sample SAMN04254537, study PRJNA301005) | activated carbon metagenome | isolation source: dual media filters at the Ann Arbor, Michigan drinking water treatment plant | place: USA: Ann Arbor | reverse complement strand
ACGCCGAGCCGCGGGTGCGCCGGGTCCTGCCCGACTTCCCGCCGCTGCCCGTGCCGGTGTGGCTCGCGACGCACCGCGAGCTGCACACGAGCCGGCGGATCCGCGTGGTGTTCGATCTGCTGGCCGAAGCCCTGGCGTAAGTGCCGCTGCGAAGCGTCCCTGACCGGGGACGCCGCGGTCGGGCATCCCGTGTATCCTGGGGAACGCTCGTTCCTGTGCCGATGTTTGCCCGCCGCGCCGCATTCCTCGCGATGATCGGCCTCGGCTGTCGCGCCGCTCCGACGACGGCAGCGCCGAGGGCCGCGCACGCGCACGCGCACGCGCCCGCGCTCCCGGGCTCGGCGCTGATTCACACCCCGCCCGTCGCCCCGGAGCCGCCTTCAGATCCCGCGGGCGATGCACCGGCAGAGCTCGAGGTGCTCGTGCACGCGAAGATCGTCGCGAAGGGCGGCACGGCGGCGAAGGTGCTCGCCGTCGATGTCGACCCGCGGTTCTACATTCGCGTGCGAATCACCGCGGTCGAGCCGCCGACGGCTCTGCTCGCCCCAGGGCTCTACGACCTCGCGATCCACAGCCCGTCCCGGACCTTCGGCGGGCACGCCCCACCGCCCGGTCGCGAGCTACGGATGCAGCTGACGATCCGGCCGCCACCCCCGACGGTCGCCGGCGCCGAGGCGGAGTACTCGGGACTGCGCGTCGAGTGAGCATCGACAGCAAGTCCGGCTACTCGCTCGTCAGCTGTCCCGCGTCCGCGGGCGCGTAGCCGTCCGACGAGCCCGCGTCGCCGCCGTCGCAGTACAGCCACGTCGCGCCGTCGTTGCCGGTGAAGCGGTACGCGAAGTCGTAGGTGCCGAGCTCGGGGACGACGAGCGTCGCCATGGCCTCGTCGTTGTTCATCTCGTAGCCGGGTGAGCCGGGGCCGTAGCCGTCGTTGGACACGGCGGCGCTCCACACCCAGCCGTCCGTCAGCGCGGGGTCGCTGCCGTCGGGCCCGTAGCCGACCTGCCCGAAGACGGCCGGCGCGGGGTCGTTGACGCCGGAGAGATCGGTGAGGCCGCCCGCGTAGAGGCGACCGTACACGGTGACCTCGGCGCCCGGCGACTCGACGATCTCGATCGGGAACTGCACGCGGCAGAACGCGACGTCGTACGTCTGCAGGTCCGAGCACGCCGCGTCGTCGAAGCCGCACTCCGCGGAGCAGGCGATCACGCCGCCGGTGTAGCCGAGATCGATGCAGGTCGCGCCGTCGAACGCCTCGCCGTCGCAGTCCTCGCCCGCATCGACGATGTCGTTGCCGCACGCCAGGCACTCCGACGTGTCGTAGCGACAATCGGCGCCGCACGACAGCGCGCCGCCGAGGAAGGCCCCGGGGATCGTCGTGCAATCGTTGCCCTGCAGATCGTCGCCCTCGCACTCCTCCTCGCCCTCGATCACGCCGTCGCCACACGATGTGCAGGCGTCGGTGCTGACGGCGTCGCACGTGGCGTTGCAGATCAGCGAGCCCTGGAACGGGCCGAAGTCGGCGCACGTCTGGCCGCCGAAGTCCTCGCCGTCGCAGACCTCGTCGCTGCCCAGCGTGCCGTCGCCACAGCAACCGGCGTAGTCGAGCTGGCAGCCCTCGGTGCACGCGACCTCGCCGTCGCCGAAGCCCGCGCCCTCGCAGGTGGCCCCGCCGAGATCGCCGGCCTCGCACTGGTCGGTGCCGTTGACCTCGCCGTCGCCGCAGGTGAACGACACGCACGCGGCGGTGTCGAACGTGCACTGGTTCGAGCACGCGAGCTCGCCGTCGTCGAAGCCCTCGGTCGTGCACGTCGCGTCGGCGAGGTCGCTGCCGTCGCAGTCCTCGCCGTCCTCGACCAGGTCGTTGCCGCACTCGGCCGCGGGCGTGCAGCCGCTGGCGTCGAACGTGCAGTCCGACGCGCACATCAGCGTGCCACGGCCGAAGCTCTCGCTCGCGCAGGTCGCCCCGCCGAGGTCGTCGCCGTCGCACGCCTCGTCGCCGCCGATGACTCCGTCGCCGCAGGTCGCGGTGGGACCGGTGGTGTCGCCGTCGCTCGAGCCCGAGCTGTCCGCCGTGGTGCTCGGGTTCGTCGCCGCGGTGGTGGAGATCGTGGTGTCGATCGTGTCCGATTCGCCGGACGCGGTCGTGTCGCCCGATTCTTCGGCGGCGGGCACTCCGTCGTCGCTGCAGGCGGTTGCGGCGGCGATCACCGCGACCAAGGACCAGTGGATCGAAGGCACGCGTGTCATGCGGGCGGCATGATACGCCGACCCACCGGGGCGCGGCGCGCGGCCGGGAACGCCGGGGCCGATGCGGCGGTAGGACCCTGCACGCCCATGGGCATCACCTTCAAGGTCCTCACCGCCACGATGGTGGCCGCGCTCGTCTACCTGTTGGTCCCGACGGCGGCGCGGTCGGGGATCTCGGGCGACGGCGCGCGCGTGCTCGAGGCGTTCCTCCAGGTCGTCGGCGGGATCTACAGCGTGCTCACTGCGTTCGTGATCTTCGTGGTGTGGGAGCAGTTCAACGCGCTGCAGAAGCTCACGGTCCGCGAGGGATGCTTGGTGTCCGAGGTGCCTCGACTCGCGGCGCGGCTCGGCGGCGACGACCCGGAGCTCCGCCGTCGGACCGCCTCGGCGACGCGCGCGTACGTCGACGCCGCGATCGCCGAGTGGGAGCAGCTCGCGGCGCTGCGAGAGAGCCGCGCTGCGGTGAAGGCCCTCGACGCGCTGGACGCCCGCGTGGCCGAGGGCGCCGCGGTCGGCGGCCCACCGCCCGCGATGCACGGACAACTCCTGGACGCGATCGCGGCCCTGCGCGAGTGTCGTGTGTCGCGGGTGTCGGCGGCAAAGCACCGCATGCCGGCCACGCTCAGCCACCTGCTCTCCCTGCTCTCCCTGCTGCTGCTCGTCGCGGTGCTGGTGATGCCAGCCGGCGAATCACCGTGGGTCGCGCTGACGGCCTTCGCGTCGCTGGCCGCGGTGCTGACGATGGTCCGCGCCGTGGTCTGGGACATGGACCACCCGTTTGTAGGGGTGTGGCGGGTGGGGGTCGAGCCGTTCACGGAGGCGCGGGAGGGGATCGGGTGAGGGCTCGAAGACATCGGCGGCCTCGGGTGTCGCCGTCAGAATCCGCGGGCCCACTCAGGCCGACCGTCGACCGTCGCGATCGTGTTGCAGCCCGAGTCGTAGCGTCCGTGGGTGTGGCCGGAGATGTCGCATCTCTCGGCGTGCAGGATCTCGATCGTGACGATCGCGTGGCTCGCGAGGCAGTCTCGCTCGATCTCCCAGTGGGCCTCGTAGTCGACGTACACGCGGATGTCGCCCGTACCGGACCAGTACGACGCTTGGTCGACCAGGGTGTGCGCGCGCCGGGATGACTCGAACCCGGTGTTGTATGGGGTGTCGCCCAGTCGGAGGGCGTTGAGAAACAGGAGATCGTCCCAGTCGATATCGTCGGACGCGACGGGCACGATGTCGATCGACAACTCGGTGTCGCTGCCGAACGCCACCGCTTCGCAGACCGTGCTGGGCAGTCGGAAGGGCTTGGCAGGCACTGGCACGGGCAGGTTCTCGGGGCAGACGACGTCACGGGCGCCGGGCGTGATCCGGCCCGGATTCGTGGGGCCGTAGTACTCGAGATCGAGCCGCGCTGCGTCGACGACGTCGGACAAGCGAAGCAGCACCCAGGGATCTTCGACCCGCAGCAGCCCGAGCGCGGCCGTGCTGGAAACCACCTCGCCCTGCGACGTCGACTCGAAGCGGCCCTCGAACGCATAGCCGTGAAGCGGACTCATGAACCGGTGGAGCCGTGCTTCCGCGTGTTCTACGGCAGCATCGATGAGGTCGTTCTCGAGCGCATCGGGATGAATGACCTCGAGCAGCGGTGCACTCGAGCATGGCGGGACGTCCACCGCGGCACTGCACCCCACGAGCGGCCCGACGACCATCCACACGGACAATCCGCTGCGTCCAACCACCACGCGCTCAGCCTAGCACGCCGTGGCACTCTCGGTGCGCATCGAGGGCCGCCCTCGCCGCGGCGTCACCGGGGCGAACCGAACGCTTCTCGAAGCCGGGCCACCGCGAGCGGGAGCCCTTGCTTCTGCAGGTTCTCGAGCACCTCGACGATGCTCTTGGACGGGTTCTTCAGGGCTGCCGCCTGCTCGTGCACCGCGGCAGCAATCGCCCCAGGCGCGATGTCGAGGGCCTCGATGAGGAAGTCGTCGGGGTGCTTCGACTCGAGCCCGAGCGGCTCGAGGGCTGTCGCGGGAAAGTCGTCCAGATTGAACGTCACGATCGCTTGCGCGCCGATGCGTACCGCCGCGGCGAGGACGTGGCGGTCGTTCGGGTCGGGTAGCACGAAGCTGTCTATGAGTGGCTCGTGGCCGCTGACGTTGGCGTCCGGTAACGCGCGGTTCATGAGCGCCTTCGTGCGCGCGAGGTTCTCCGGCGCGAGATCGGGGCGCTCGCGCAGCAATGCCCGGAAGCACTCTTCGATGATCTGGTCGCTCCAGTGGGCTTGGACGACACCGGTCCGCGCGACGCGGATGAGCAGATCGCGAAGCGGCGCCGGGAACAGCACGCAGGCGTCATAGACGACGACGAACGCCACGGCATGATCCCGTCAGTACCCGAGGTCGTGCTTCTGCGCCTCGGCGGCCAGCTCCTCGAGGGCCGCCTTCGCGTCAGCATCCTCGCGACGCTTGTACTCGAGGACATCTGCCAGCTTGATCCGACGGTGCGTGCCGACCTTGCGATGCGGGATCTTGCCCTCCTCGAGCAGATGGACGACGTGCGGTCGCGAGACGTTGAGGAACTCCGCCGCCTCCTGAGTGGTGAGCTCTGCGTGCATCGGGAGCACCGCGACGAGACTTCCGTTCGCCATGTGTCCGAGGACCTCGACCAGCAGGCGCAGAGCGTCCGGCGGAAGCGTCACGCTGACCTCGCGACCGTTGTCCTCGAAGCGCAACGTCACGGATCGCGGCGCGCGAGCGCGCTTGCTCAGCGGCTCGAGACCGCGGAGGGCCGAACGGGCGATCTCGGCGGCGTTGGTCGAGGTGGGAGCGGCGTGCATGACTGATCTCCGAGGGAAGTCTACTTCGTCCGAGCCCAAACGCAATAAACGAAACGGAGTGAGCCCCACACGAAGAAAGCCCCGTAGGGGCTACCTACGGGGCTTCAGGGAGTGGAGGCGCCGGGAGTCGAACCCGGGTCCGAAGGCCGTCGCAAAGGACCTCTTCACGTGTGTGGCCAGTGGATTTGATCTCGGCTCGGGGCACGCCCATTGGCAAGCGATCCCCTCGCCCAGTCGCTGTGTCTCGTGGTCACGCCGCGACAGTCATGACCACCAGCTCGTGTGTCCACGTGTGCAGGCTACTCGAGCTCCTCGCCTGCACACGTCGTCGTTCTTAGGCGACGAGGGCCATACGGCCGTAGCTGTTATCGTTGGCAGCTGTGTTTTCCCAGGTCGTTTTGACGCGGGGACCTGGGATCCGCGACACGCAGCCTCTTCGTTCAATGCCCCCGTCGAAACCGTGACACCCCCGTGGGTTCGACCTTCGCCCGGGGGACCAGGCGGCGACGGCCGCGCGCAAGGCCACGGGCGCGCGCAAGGCCGTCGCGGCGGCCATGCCGCCCTCGACCCCGCTCGGGCACACTGCCGCCGCCTTGTCCGAGCGACTCCGACGCCTCGCGGCGCAGATCCCCCGCGGCAGCGCGGTCGCCGACATCGGCACCGACCACGGGCGCCTGCCGCTCGGCGCAGTGATCGATCGCGACGCACGCCGCGTCGTCGCCGTCGATCTCCGCGCCGATCCCCTCGCCGTCGCGCGTCGCACCCTCGCCACCGCGCCGGCCGAGGTCGCCGCGCGGATCGAGCTGCGCCAGGGCGATGGGCTCGCGCCGCTCGCCGTCGACGAGGTCGACGCGATCGTGATCGCGGGCATGGGCGCGGCGAGCATCGTCGCGATCCTCGAGGCGCACCCCGATCGCGTCACGCCGCGCGTGCGCCTCGTGCTGCAGCCGGCCAACGAGTGGGCGCTCCTGCGCCGATGGCTCGCGGACGCCGGTCGCACGCCGGTGGCCGAGGAGATCGTCTGGGAGCGCGATCGGCCGCACCTGGTCATCGCGACGGACGCGGGACCGTGGACCTGGACCGACGACGACGTCGACTTCGGAACGTCGCGCGCGGGCGAGGGCTACCAGCGATGGCTCGCGCAGGAGTCGGCGCGGCTCGAGGCGATCGCGGTGTGCAGCGACGCGACGGCGGCGTGGCGCGAGCGCGTGCGGGCGCAGTGGCAGCGCGTGTCGAGTGCGTCTACGCCCGCCGGGTCGACGGGCTCCGGCGCAGCGGCGGCAGCACGTCGGGGCCCGCGACGGGGCGACCGATGAACGTCACGCCCGCGTGACCCGTCTCCGGGTGCGCCCACACGACGCGCGCGGAGAAGGCGATGCCGCTGCGCTCGCTCTCGCCGGTGGCGACGAGCAGCCAGCACACGGCGCCGACCGGCGGCGCGATGTCGGTGCGGAACTTGGCCCCGTCGGCGCTGGTGTCGAGCATGTGACCGACCGACGTGAGCACCTCGCCGCCGCGGCTCATGCCGACGAGCACCGGCGTGCGGCACACGTGGCGTCGGCTCGCGCGGCGGGCCTGGGCCCGGTCGAGCTCGCCCTTGGCGAAGCGGGCCGCGAGCGCCTGGGCGCGCGGCGTGTCGCCGTGGCCGGCCTCGACGAGCGCGCGCAGCTCGACGACGTCGCGCAGCAGGCCCAACCAGTCGGCCTCGCGCGGGGGCACGACCGCCGGCTGGTCGACGACCATGCGCTCGGTCAGGCGCTCGGTCAGGCCCTCGCCTGCGGCGGGCTCGACCATCACGGCGGCCCGCGTGTCGCGACGCGTCGGTCGCACCGCGATGTAGCCCTGCACCTTGGGCACCGCGCTCGGCTGCACGTCGTCCTCGACGAACTCGTACCGCAGGCGGAAGCCGCCGATCTCGACCACCGCGCCCGCCTCGAGCACCGCGCGCTGCACCGGCCGCCCATCGAGGCGCGTGCCCGCCTTGCTCGCGAGGTCCGCGATGAAGTCGCGACCGTCGTGGCGCTCGATCAACGCGTGGAAGCGCGACACCGCCTCGTCGACGAGCTGGATGTCGGCGACGGCGGCACGTCCGAGCGTGACGCGCTCGCGGACGAGGTAGGTGGCACCGGGACGGATCCCTGACAGGGCGCGGAGTACGGGGCGCATCGTCGCGGTCCCCATAGCACGGCCGACGACGCTCCGCGATGTCGCGCCGCGGTCGCGCGCGCCGAACCCCGCATGATCTTTCGGCCTCCCGCCCGTGGGGCGCGTCGCGTCACATCGCTTGCTGGGCATGCAACGCTGGCGTAGCGTGGTCGTAGCGCACGCATACGCGTGCCCGGAGGAATCCCATGGGTCTGCTCTCCCGCCTCACCGGCATGGCCTCGGCCAAGAAACCGACCGACGACGTCCTTTTGGCCCACGCGATGCTGCTGATGGCAGGCGCGGACGGGGACATCGACGACTCCGAGATCGCGGTCGTGCGCGGTTTCGCCAGCACGCTCCCGGAGTTCAAGGATCGCGACTTCGGTCAGGTCGTCGGCGAGGCGCAGAAGCTGGTCCGCCGCTTCGGCAACCTCAAGGAGTCGGTCAACGCGCTGTCCGAGCTGAGCACGCCGGCGCTGCGCGCGAAGGCCTACGTGCTCGCCGCCGGGCGACGTCGACGAGGCCGAGGACGAGCTGCTCACCACGATGCAGCGCCTGCTCGGCATCGACGACCAGACCGCGCAGACGATCATCTGGGTGCTGCAGCGCAAGTACGAGAAGTAGAAGCGCCGCGATGACGATCACCCGCGGGACCCCGAGCGTCCGTGCCGACATGTTCGGCGGCACGGGCCAGGTGCTGGTGTGGGACCTGCTGCAGGGGCTCGCGGCGCCGCCCTTCACCGCGGTGATCTCGTGTCAGCTCGCCGAGCGCGGCCGCGTCGGTCGCCACGTGCAGGCCACCGACGCCGAGATCGTCGTCGGCCTGTCGGGTTGCGGCGAGGCCCGCGTCGATGATCGGCCGATCGCCTTCGGGCCCGGCGCGGTGGTGTTCCTCCCGCTCGGCAGCCGACTCGAGCTGGTCAACGAGCGGGACGACGCGCCGCTGTGCTATCTCATCGTCAAGGCCAAGCCCCCGGCCTGACGCGTCGGTCCGCATGTTGGTGGTCCAGAAATACGGTGGCTCGTCGGTCGCCACCCTCGAGCGCATCCATGGCTGCGCGGCGCGATGCCTCGCGACCGCCGCGGCGGGCCATCGCGTGCTCGTCGTGGTGTCGGCGATGTCGGGCGAGACCAACCGTCTCATCGCGCTGGCGAACGCCCTCGTGCGGCCCGAGGACGACACCGAGCACCGCGGGCCCTACGTGCCGTCGGCGGTGCGGACGCCCGAGCACGAGCGCGAGCTCGATCAGCTCGTCGCCACCGGCGAGGTCGTGAGCGCCGCGCTGCTCGCCATGGCGATCCAGCGCGCGGGCGGCCGCGCGGTGTCGCTGGTCGGCCGGCAGCTCGGCATGCAGACCGATCGCAGCCACGGCCGCGCCAAGATCGTCAGCGTCGACGCGGCGCGGATCAACGCCGAGCTCGACGCCGGCGCCATCGTGGTGTGCGCAGGCTTCCAGGGCGCCGACGATCGCGGCGACATCACCACGCTGGGCCGCGGGGGCTCCGACACCTCGGCGGTCGCGCTGGCGGCGGCGCTGAACGCCGACGTCTGCGAGATCCTCACGGACGTCGACGGCGTCTACACCACCGATCCGCGCGTGGTCCCGACCGCGCGCAAGATCGACCGCATCAGCTACGAAGAGATGCTCGAGCTCGCCGGTCAGGGCGCCAAGGTCCTGCAGATCCGCAGCGTCGAGCTCGCGATGCGCTACGGCGTCCACGTCCACGTGCGCACCAGCTTCGACGATCGACAGGGGACGATGATCGTCCCGGAGGAGCCCACCATGGAATCGACCCTCGTGTCCGGCGTCGCGCTCGAGCGCAACGAGGCCAAGATCACCCTGGTCGGCGTGCCCGACGTGCCGGGCGTGGTCGCGCGCATCTTCGCGGCGATGGCCGAGCTCGACATCGTCGTCGACATGATCATCCAGAACGCCGGCGCCGGCGGCTTGGCCGACGTCACCTTCACGGTGCCCGAGGCCGAGCTCGAGCGCGCCAGCGCGGCGTTGGGACAGGTGCAGTTCGGCGCCGCGCCGCCCGCGATCCGCAGCGATCGCGAGATCTGCAAGATCTCGATCGTCGGGCTCGGCATGCGCACCCACGCCGGCGTCGCGGCCAAGGCCTTCGCCCTGCTCGCCGCCGAGGGCATCAACGTGCAGATGGTGTCGACGTCCGAGATCAAGATCTCGGTGGTCGTGCACGAGCGCTACGGCGAGCTGGCGCTGCGGGCCCTGCACGACGGGTTCGGCCTGGCGCACGGCGCCGCGGACGAGGCGGCCGCGCCGTGACGGTCCTGGTGACCGGCGCCACCGGCCACGTCGGGGCCAACCTCGTGCGCGCGCTCGTCGAGCAGGGTCACCGCGTCCGCGCGCTCGTGCACAGCACCGGCGCGTCGCTGAGCGGGCTCGACGTCGAGCAGGCCCGGGGCGACGTCACAGACGCGGCGAGCCTCGACGCGGCGATGCGCGGGGTCGAGGACGTCTACCACCTCGCGGCGGTGATCTCGATCCTCGGCGATCGCGGCGGCGAGCTCGTGCGGATCAACGTCGAGGGCGTCCGCAACGTCGCCCGCGCGGCGCGGCGGGCCGGCGTCCGTCGCCTCGTGCACATGAGCTCGTGCCACGCGTTCGACCTCGACTGGGGCCCCGGTGCGATCCACGAGGGCGCGCCGCGGCCCAAGGCCGGCGACCCGTTCTACAACCGGTCGAAGGCGATGGGCGAGGCGGCCCTGCGCGCCGAGATCGGCCTCGGCCTCGACGCGGTGATCGTCAACCCCACCGGCGTCATCGGCCCCTACGACTTCGGGCCGTCGCGCATGGGTCGGTTCTTCCTGTCGCTCGCGCGCGGGCGCCTGCCCAGCCTCATCGACGGCGGCTTCGATTTCGTCGACGTCCGCGACCTCGCGGCGACGACGATCGCCGCCGCGGCGCGCGGGCGCACCGGCGAGAACTACCTGGTCGGCGGCCGCTACGTCGCGGTGCGCGAGATCGCGGACGTCGGCGCGCGCTGCTTCGGCGTCACCGCCCCCCGCGTGGTCGCGCCGATGTGGCTGGCCCGCGGCGGCGCGCCGTTCATGGACGCGTTCGGTCGCGTCACCGGTCGCGAGCCGCTGTACACCAGCGAGTCGCTGCACGCGCTGCGGGCCGGACGGATCTGCTCGGACCGCGCCAAGGCCGAGCTCGGCCACGCCCCGCGCCCGCTCGAGACGACCGTCCGCGACATCTACGGGTGGTTCGAGTCGACCGGGGCCCTGTCGCGCCGCAACGCGTGGTGAGGCCGGGCCATGACGGCCGGGCCATCACAGCCCGGCGACCTTGCCCGCGGCGCGGAACTCCCACACGAACGTCGCGGTGGTCGTGGCGTTGGGCGCCAGCTCGAGCTCGATCCGCGCGATGCCGTCGCGATCGACCGCCTTCGGCCTCGGGCTGCACTCGCGCTCCTTCACCTCGACCTCGACCTCCTTCACCTCGGACACCAGCACGCGCTCGTCGATCTGCAGGGTGCGGGCGACGGCGCTGGCGTTCGACACGTGCAGCGTGACGGTGGTGCGCTGCGTGAGCTTGCCGGTGAGTCGGCTCGTGTCGCGCTCGACCTCGACGTCGCGCAGCACGCTGACGCCGTCCTCGCTGCCGAACGACAGCTCGACCGTCTCGCCCGGCGCGGTGAACGACAGGCTCGACCGACCGACCGAGCCGGCGACGCGGGCGAGGTCGACGGGCCCCGCGAGGAGCGGACGGCCCGCGAGGTTGGCGAACTCCGCGACCACGCAGGCCTCGGGCGCGAGCTCGGGGGCGCAGACGCACGTGCTCGTCGCGGGCGCGGTGAACTCGAACAGCCGCACGCGGTGGGGCATCCCGTCGCTGGGGATCGCGACCTTGCCCGGCACCTCGAGCAGGCGGGTCTCACCGCCGTCGTCGACGCCCGGGAGCTCCTCGGCGCCGGCGCCCTCGGTGTTCGACGCGATCGCGACCTCGCGAACGGCGACCTCGGTGACCTGCTTCTCGATCGCCTGCTTGGCCCGCGTGCTCAGCCGATCCTCGACCAAGGTCGGCGGCGTCGTGCCCAGGGTCGGGCGCGCGGTCGACAGCGAGAGCGCGACGTCGGTCCAGTCCTCGCCCGTGCGCTGCCAGATGACGGCGTCGGCCTGCATCGCGACCGTCGCGTCGGCCAGACGCGCGCGATAGGCCGGGCGCCACGCCGCGCACGGCACTTGATGGCGGGCCCGCACCTGCGCGGTGCCCTGCCCCTCGAGCGTGAGCACGAGCAGGCACTCGAGCTCCGGCTCCGGCGGCTCGGACCCCGCGAGCGCGGCGCGGGCCTCGGCGAGGTGCCGATCGGCGCGCGCATGCTCGGCCGCGGCGAGGCGGGCGGCCTCGACCGCGGCGCGCTGCCGTGTGTCGAGCTCGTCGAGCTGCTGCGTCCACGTCCCGGGATCAGCCTGACCGGCGCCGGCCCCCTCGGCGATCCCCCGCAGCACGTCGCAGCGTGCGTGGGCCAGCGCATCCACGAGGATCCGCGCCCGCGCCCACGCGTCCGCGCGCTCGGCCAGCGCGCGCTGGGCCGCCTGGACCTCGCGTCGCAGCGCCGACGCGTCGACGAACAGGCCGCCGGCGGGCCGCTCGCGGCGGCGCCGGACCAGCCGCGCGTCGAGCAGCGTCGCGCCGTCGACGTCGACCTCGAGCGATCGATCGACGGCGACCACCGCGATCGGACCCAGCTCGACGCGCATGCGCCCGTCGAGCTCGAACGACCCGACGCGCTCGACCTGCGCCCGGTCCTCCATCACCACGACCCGCGAAATCGGCAACGCGATGGTCATGCGACTAGCTCCTGCGGTTGCCGCCGACGAGCACGCGCTCGTTGGGGATGCGAATGGTGTACTTGCCCGTCAGTGTCGCGCGGCCGCCCGCGGCGATGGTGACCCGCCAGCGGCGCTGGCCGTGCACGAGCACGCCGTCCTCGGGCTCGTCCATGGCGGACCACGGCGGCTCGGCGTCGTGCTCCTCGAGCTTGAGGTCCTTCTCGTCGGCGGCGGCGACCGGCACGCGCTCGCGCAGCTCGAGGGACACCGGGGTCGTCAACCGGTTGTCGACGGTGACGTCGATCTCGTGGGCGAGCACGGTGGTGCCGCCGAACAGGCCGCCTGCGCCCTCGTTGAACCGGACGTTGCGCGCGACCGCGATGCCCTCCTCGACCCCGAGCCCGATCCGCGGGCCGCGGGCGCCGGGACCGATCGCGCCGAGCGTCGTCGTCAGCAGGAACTGCCCGCGATCCGTGACGTCGACCGGACCCGGGAGCAGCGCGTGCGCGGAGCCGTTGGTGAGCTCGAGGGTGCGGTAGACGGCGGGATCGATCGCCGGCACGCACAGGTAGCGCGGCGCGAGCTCGACGTCGCACGCCATGACCGCGACGTTGGTCCACGCCCCGGTCGACGGCACATCGGCGGGCGCCTGGGCCTCGTAGCGATAGTCGAAGCGGTCGTGGGCGTCGACCCGCATGCAGTCGCGCGGCGGAGCCTGGTGCGCGACGCCGGCCGCGAGGTGCTCGGCGCGGGCGAGCGCCGCGACGGCGACGTCGACCTGCACGCGCACGTCGATCTGTGCGCGCACGCCGACGAACATCGCCGCGCCCGCGGGCGCCGGCGCCAGGCGGCCGCGCAGCGGGGAGTCGGCGCCGACGATCTGCAGGCCCTCGTAGTCGAGCTGCGCCTCCGACGGACCGGACGACGGCGGCGCGAGCACGAGGTCCACGCCGGTCGACCCCGACGCGCCCTCGTCGTCGGCCAGCTGCTCCGACTCCTGCCTCGCGAGCTTCGCCATCGCGCGCCGCGGCGCGGCGGCCTGGGCGACGAACTCGGGGGCCGGCGCCGCGGAGGGCGGTGCCATCGGCATCGGCGCCATCGGCATGGGCATCGACCGCGTCATCATCGGCGCGGCGCCTCCGAGCGCCCCGGGCGGCGCCCCGAAGCTCGCCGACGCGGCGGCCGGCGGCGGCGGTGGCATCGGCGACGCCGGCCGTGGCGGCGGCGGTCGGACGATGGTGGCCGCGTCGAAGTCGGCGAACAACGCGTCGAGCCCCGGCGGGGTCGGCCGCCAGCCCGCGCGCTGCGGCTCGGGCTGCGCGCGACCGACCCGCAGCGATCGCAGCTCGGGGATCGCGGTGCGCCGCCGCAGCGACGCGGTGCTGAGGGCGAGGCGCACGCCGGTCCAGTCCTCGCCGCTGCGCTGCGCGATCGAGGCGCGCATCGCCAGGCGACCGCCGCCGTCCTGCAGCGCGAGCTGGTACGTCGGCACCCAGCTCGCGCCGGGGACCTCGTACTCGACGGTGAGCGTGCAGGCGTGGGTCGGCGCCGCGGTGAGCGTGACGATCGCGGCCCGCGTCACCGCGGCCCGGGACGTGCGCGCCGCGGTGCCGGCCTCCTGCAGCCGCGCGGCGGCGGTGCGCTCGCGCAGGCGGGCGTCCTCGAGCTCGATCGCCAGCGTGCGACGTCGGGCCTGCGCCGCCTCGACGCGGAGATCCACGAACTCGCCCAGGGCGAGCATCGCTGGCAACGCAGCGGGCCGCGGGCCCTCGCGCCGCGGCGGCTCGCGGAACACGGGGCGCAGGGCACCGAGCTCCGCGAGCGCGCGCTCGACGGCCTCGAGCTCCTGCTGCAGCCGCGCGGTGTCCCGCACGGCGGCCTCGACCGCGCGGGCCTCGGCCGCGAGATCGACGTCGTCGCCGATCGCGACGTCGAACGCCGCACGCACGTCGAGCACGTGCACCGCCGCGTCGCCGACGACGCGCGCGCGCAGCGACGTCGCCCGCGCGGACAACGGCAGGCCGACCACGCGCACGCGGGCCTCGCCCGTCGCGTCGAGCCGCGCCGAGCGCTCGCAGACCGCACCGTGGCGATACACCGTGACCTTCTCGAGGACCGACGCGACGTCCATGACGCCGTGATCATCGGCCGCGCGCGGCCCGGCGTCCATCCGGCATCGGCCGCGTGCGGCTCGGCGTCCACCCTGCTACGCGTCCACCCGGTAGCGCAGGCGGTCGAGGCCGCGCAGCCGCTTGATGCTCGCCTCGACGCGCTGCGCCTGGCCGCGGGTGTCGAACGGACCGAACGTCTTGGCCACCCGCCACGGCCGTCCGGCGCGCGTGCTCTTGGCTCCCCCGGGCAGCCGACCGTTGTGCTGCGCGAGGCGGCGCTTCACGTCGAGCGCGATGCCGACGTACGTGCGCGGCCCGGCGCGCGAGCGCAGGACGTAGACCAACCACGCCACCGTCTCGGGCACCGGCACCGCCACGGGCTCGCGCTTCGCCGCCATCGGGACTACGGCAGCGCCGCGAGCTCGTAGACGATCTCGGTCTTGTCGGCCTCGTCGGCCGCGTTGCCGCCGTCGATGACCTTCGCGTAGAGCCCGGGCCGCTCGACGATCATCCACACGGTCTTGGCGTTGCCGAAGAAGTCCTTCACCTCGGCCTTCGCGGCCTCGAACGTCCCCGCGGGGACCGTGACCGACTCGCGACCGACGATCGTCATCGTCGGCTTCTCCATCGCGAAGAACGGGCTCGCCGCGGACCACGGGGCGGTGGCCGGCATCGCGGAGGCCTTGTTGGTCCCGGGATCGGGATCGATCGTGTACGACGTCGTGGGCCCGTCCTTCGCGGCGTCGGACAGCACGTACGTCAGCTTGCCGCTGACCTTCTTGCCCTTGGCGTCGGTGCCGCTGCGGTCGTAGACGACCTTCGTGCCCGCCGGCATCGCGTCGCGCACGGCCGCGAGCGTCCACGGCGACGCATTGGGATCGGGGGCGGGCTTGGCCTTGGGCTTGGCCTTGGCGTCGGGCTCCTCCTTCTTGGGGGCCTCGAGCGCCTTGGCGATCGATTGCCCCGCGCTGCCCTTGTCGTCGCACGCCGACGTCGTGGCGAGCCACGACGCCAGCACCCACACGATGCGCGATCGCTTCACGGGGCCGACGGTACCACGGGCGCGGCGTCACGCGGGGATGCACGCGCCGGGGACGACGCCGCCATCGAGGCTGACCTGCGGCGGGCTGCAGACCATCGCGTCGCCGCACTCGGCATCGCTGCCGCAGGCGCTGCACACCCCGATCTGCAGCACGCCCATCACGTCGGCGGCCTCGCAGTGGCCCGAGCCGCAGGCCACGTCACCTCCGCCCAGATCCCCGCCCAGATCACAGGTCTGGCCGTTCGCGAGGGTCCCCGGCGCGACGCAGCGCAGCACCCCGGTGAGGGCCGCGATCGCGAGGTCGGGCTCGCACGACCAGCCCATCGCGCAGTCGTCGGACACGCGGCACTCGCTGCACGTCGACACCGTCAGGATCCCCGGCACGTCGATCGCGGCGGCGCACAGCAGGCCATCGGCACACGCGGCGTCGCTCTCGCAGCCCGCCCCGTAGGCGCCGGCGTTGCACGCCGAGGGCGTCGGTGGGGTGGCGAGCGGGTTGGGCAGCGAGCAGCCGCCGCCCTCGCAATCGGCATCGGACTCGCACTCGCCACAGATGCCCCCGAGCACGGGGATGACGTAGCAGGCCCCCGAGGCGCACTGCAGCCCGTCGTCGCACGCCGAGCCGTCGGGCAGCCCCTCGCCGGTCGGATCGGTCGTGTCCGATGGATCGGTGGTGACCGTCACCGTCGACGCGCTCGTCGGCTCGGTCGGGCTCGTCGTCGTCGACGAGGTCGCGGTCGTCGTCGTCGCGGTCGTCGTGATGGGACCCGCGGTCGTGCCCACCGTGGTGCTGGCCGTGGTCGCGGTGCCATCGGTCCCCGAGGAGTCGTCGTCCCCGCCACCGTCCTCGCCGTCGACGACGGGACCACACCCGAGCACCAAGACCGACGAAGCGAACGCCAACCGAAGCCATGTCATGGACATTCCCCGATCGTAGCAGCGCGATCGCACCCGCGCACGGGCGCCGCCACGCCCGCCAGTGCGCGAGAATCTGCTAGACCTCTGCTCCTTGGCGCCGCTCGTCTCCCTACAGCGCGTGGGCAAGCGCTTCGGCGGTTTCGTCGCCCTGCGCGGCATCGACTGCGAGATCGAGGGCCGCGCGATCGGGCTGCTCGGCCCCAACGGCGCCGGCAAGACCACGCTGATGCGCGTGCTCCTCGGGCTGCTCGCGCCCGACGACGGCGTCGCGACCGTGCTCGGGATCGACGTCGTTCGTCACCCCGAGCAGGTGCGCGCGCGCATCGGCTACGCGATGGAGGGGCCCGATCGCATCGGCGGACTCTCGGGCCTCGAGTCGGTCGCGTACGCGGGCGAGCTGTGCGGGCTGCGGCGCCGCGCCGCGGTGCTCCGCGCCCACGAGATCCTCGACCTCGTCGGCCTCGACGACGCGCGCATGCGACCGGTCGAGGAGTACAGCACGGGGATGCACCAGCGCGTGAAGCTGGCGATGGCCCTCGTGCACGACCCCGAGCTGCTGCTGCTCGACGAGCCGACGTCGGGCCTCGATCCCGAGAGCCGCGAAGATCTGCTCGATCTCATCGCGCGCCTGCGCGACGGCGTCGGGCCGGCGGTGATCCTGTCGACGCACCTGCTGCACGACGTCGAGCGCACGTGCGATCACGTGGTCATCATGCACGAGGGCACGGTGCGCTTCTGCGGGCCCAAGGCCGCGCTGCAGGCCGAGAGCGGCACCCAGTTCGACGTGCGCGGCGACGGCGAGCTGGCGGGCTTCACCCAGGCCCTCGCGCAGGCCGGCGCGACGGTCGGCCCCGGTCGCCACCCCGAGTCGGTGGTGGTCACGCTGGCGGCCGGACACGACGTGCGCACGATCTGGTGGGCGGCGGACGTCGGTCACCTGCGGCTGTTCCACCTCGAGCCCCGCGCGCTGTCCCTCGAGGAGGCGTTCCTCGCCGCGGTCCGCTCCGACGTCGACGCCGCGGGGGCGCGCCCGTGAAGGACGCCCGATGAAGGACGAGCTCTCCGCCATCGGCTACCGGCGCCTGCCGACGCCGCGCACGACCCGGTGGTCGCCGTGGCCGATCGCCCGCACCGCGCTGGTGCTCGCCTTCCGACGCCGCGCGGCCAAGCTCGCCGCGGCCGTCTGCGGGTTCGTGGTGTTCGCCCACGCGCTCACGCTCGCCGGCCAGGTGCTGATCGGCCGCGCGTCCGAGCGCGGATCGTTCGGCGACGACTTCGCGTTCACGATGCTCGAGTACGTGACCGGGCAGGTCCACGGCACGCTGTCGACGTTCCTCGGCGTGCAGCTCCACACCACCGCGATCCTCCTCGGCGTCGTCGCAGGTGGGCTCATCGCCGAGGACCGGCGCACGCGGGCCTTCGAGCTGTACTTCTCGCGGCCGCTGTCGACCCTCGACTACGCCCTGGGCAAGGGGCTGGTCGCGCTGCTGTTGCCGACGGTCACCGTGTTCGTGCCGTTCTTCGGCCTGTGGCTGCTCGCGGTGGGCATCGCGCCCGATGATCTCGCCACCGAGCTGTGGCAGCTGCTGCTCCCGGGGCTGCTCGGCGCGGCGATCTGCACCGTGCTGCTCGCGACGACGATCCTCGGCGCCAGCGCGCTCGGGGATCGCGGGCGCACCGTCGGCGTCGCCTACGTGCTGGCCCTCGCGGCGCTCGGCGGCTTCGCCGACGCGATGGCCCACGCCGGGCACGCCTGGGCCGGCTACTTCGGGCCGCTGCGGGACGTGCAGACCATCGCCGACGCGCTGCTGCGCGGCGGTGCGCCGGGTCTCCTCGCCGCGACGCTCGACGTGCGCGCCGCGACCAACGACAGCGCGTGGCTCTCCGGGCTCGCGCTCGCCGTGATGGCGACGGGCGGGCTCGCGGCCCTGACGATCCAGCTCCGCCGGGCGGTGCGCGGATGACCACGCCGATCGAGGTCCGCGGCGTGTCGAAGCTCTTCGGGCTCGTGCGTGCGCTCGACGAGATCGACCTCGACTTCGAGCCCGGCGTCACCGGTCTGCTCGGACCCAACGGCTCGGGCAAGTCGACGCTGATGAAGCTCGTCACCGGCCAGCTGCGGCCCGACACCGGGCACGTCCGCGTGATGGGCCGCGATCCCTTCGCCGACCCTGCGGCGATGACGGCGATCGGCCTGTGCCCGGAGCACGACAAGTTCTACGAGGAGATGCCCGCCGTCGACTTCATGGCGGCGCTCGTGCGGCTGCACGGCTTCGGCGCCCGCGAGTCCCTCGATCGCGCGCGCGCAGCCCTGGTCCGCGTCGACCTCGAGCGCGCCGCGACCAAGCCCCTGCGCGAGATGAGCCGCGGCATGCGGCAGCGGGTGAAGATCGCCCAGGCGATCGCCCACGATCCGCTCGTGGTGCTCCTCGACGAGCCCCTGACCGGCACCGATCCCGTGGGCCGGGCCGGGCTCATCGATCTGGTGGTGTCGCTCGGCACCGGCGATCGCACCGTGGTGGTGTCGAGCCACGTGCTGCACGAGATCGAGGCGATGACGCCGCAGGTCGTGATGATCCGCTACGGCCGACTGCGCGCGCAGGGCAACATCCGCAGGCTGCGGGCGCTGCTCGAGGATCGCCCCTATCGCATCCGCGTGGAGATCGCCGATGCCCGCGGCCTCGCGGTGCGCCTGCTCGCCTCGGCGGAGATCCGCGCGGTGTCGCTGATCGATCTCCACACCGTCGAGCTCACCACCGTCGCCCTCGACGTCACCTGCGCCGAGCTGCCGCGCCTCGCCGCGTCGATGGGCCTGTCGATCACGCGGATGGTCTCCCCCGACGCGGATCTCGAGAGCCTCTACGGATACCTGGTGTCATGACCCACCCGTCCGCACCACCCAGCGCGCGGCCCCTGCCCGCGCCACCCAGCGCGCGGCCCCTGCCCGCGCAGGTGGGCCTCGTCCTCTTCTGGGCCCGGTTCCACGCCGTGCGCACGCTGCGACGCCCGGCGAGCACCCTGTGGGTCCTCGCCTCGGTGATCATCGTCGTGTCGCTGCGCCTGTTCGGATCGAGCTCGGCGCGCGACCTCGTCGACTTCGAGGTCACGCTGATCATGCCGCTGCTCGCGATGCTGTTCGGCAGCGGCGGCCTGCGCGAGGAGGTCGAGGACCAGACGCTCACGTACGCGTTCGTGCGGCCCTTCGACCGCGGTGGCGTGTTCGTGGCCCGGACCCTCGCCGCCTGCGCGGTCGTCTGCGCGCCGGTCCTGCTCGGCGTCGCGATCGCGGCGAACGATCCCGTCGACGTCGCGCGGGATCTCGCGGTCGCGGTCCTCGGCGCCGCCGCCTACACCTCGGTGTTCGCCGGGCTCGGGCTGGTGCTCCGTCACCCCACCCTCATCGGCCTCGGCGTGCTCGCCTGGGAGCAGGTCGTCGGCGGCGTGCCGGGGTTCCTGTCGCGCCTCACGCTGCGCGCCCACCTCCGCGGCCTGCTCGAGCTCGACTCGGGCGCGGGGCTGTTCAGCTCGATGTTCCGCGCCCCGGCGTGGTGGGTGAGCCTGCCAATCCTGATCGGCGTCACCGCGCTCGCCCTCGCCGGCGGCGTGTGGTGGGTCCGGCACCGCGAGCTCGTCGTCCCCAAGTGAACCGCGACCCACGGACCGGGCAGACCAGGACGCTACGCGTGCGCGCATGCGTGAGCTGACGCGCGGCCCCGAAGTCCTGCGCGCGTCCCCGCGCCTCGAGCTCCGTCGATCCCTTGAGTCGTGCATCCCGGCGTGCGACGCTCGACGATGGAGCGGACCAACGTGATGACGAACTTCAAGTGGATCGGGTGCGTGGCCCTCGGCCTCGGGGCGTTTGCGGGCTGCGGTGGTGGTTCCGGCGGCGAGGTCGTGAGCGCCAGCGGCACCGGCAACGCCGACGCGAGACGACGGCCGCGTCCGCGTCCGCGTCCGCCTCGGCGAGCGCCTCGGCCTCCGACACCTCGCCCGACTCGAGCGGCGGCTCGTCGGGCGTCGTGACGGATACCAACGCAGACGGGGCCGAGGGCGCGAAGTTCGACGTCGGCGGCCTCCCCGACGCCCCCGAGATCCCGTGCACGAACAACGGCGGCAAGGGTGGCAACGGCGATCCCGATTTCTCCTACCTGTGGGCCGCGAACAGCACCCAGGGCACGATCTCGAAGATCGACACGCAGTCGGTCACCGAGGTCGGCCGCTTCGTCGTGCGGCCCGATTCCAACGGCAGCCCGTCGCGCACCAGCGTCAACCTCGAGGGCGACGTCGCGGTCGCCAACCGCAGCGGAGGCGTGACCAAGATCTACGCGCTCGAGGATCGCTGCAACGAGAGCAACGGGACGCCGGGCATCCAGACCTCGACCGACGCGAACTTCCTGCCGTGGGGCGAAGAGGAGTGCATCGCGTGGTACTCGCCCTTCGCCTACCCCAGCCAGCGCCCGGTGGCGTGGACGCAGGGCGAGTTCAACATCAACACCTGCCGCTACGAGAACGCGAACCTCTGGACCTCGGGCAGCGACGGCGCCACCACGGACGTGCTGTTGCTCGACGGTGAGGACGGCGCGGTGATCGACATGGTCACGCTCGCCGGGTTCCCCGCCGACTACTACGGCATCTACGGCGGTGCGGTCGACGGCGAGGGCAACTTCTGGGGCACCAAGCTCGGCGGCGTCATGCTCGTCCGCGTCGACGTCGACGACCTCACCTATCAGACGTGGCCGGTGCCGGTCGGCAGCTACGGCATGACCGTCGATTCCGAGGGCTACGTCTGGGCCTGCAACTCGGAGTACGGCCGCTTCGATCCCGAGACCGAGACGTGGGCCACCGGCAACGGCGGCGGCTACTCGGGGTGCATGGCCGAGACCGGCGAGGACGGCCTGCTGTGGATGGCCGCGAGCAACCAGGTCATCGGCGTCGATCGCCACCTGCTCACGCCGGTCACGTCGTTCAACGTGCCGGGCTCCTACGGCATCAGCATCGACTACTACGGCTACGTGTGGACCGTGGCCTACTCGGGCGGCGCCCACCGCATCGACAAGGAGACCGGCGTGGTCACCTCGTACAACGGCCTGGTCGGCGCCTACACGTACAGCGACATGACCGGCTACGCGCTGACGTACGCCGGCGGCGGCTTCCCGAGCGGCTGAGGCTACGACACCGCGAGCAGCGACGCCGCGAACGCGAGCGTCGATGCGAGCGCCACCGCGGTCGCGAGCACGCGCCGCGGGCGGCGCTCGAGCACCGCGAGCACGGCGAGCACCGCCGCCTGCACGGAGCACCACGCGAGCGCGAGCCCGACGTCGCGGAACCCGAATGCGAGCACGTACCCGATCGGCTGCATCACCGCGACGGACACGACGAGCAGGGTGCGTAGGGGCCAGCCCGTCGGACGTGCGCTGGCCTGGCTCGCGCCGAACAGCAGGACCGCCAGCGCCGCGGGGCCGAGGGCATCGACGGGGAGCCAGGCCGCGGAGGCCTCACCGCCCCTCGCCGCCCACCATGTGGCCCCGGCAGCGCGCAGGGCGGATTCGACCGCGACGACCCCGACCACCGCCATCACCGCCATGGGCATCCATCGCGCTGCTCCGGAATCCGACGGGGTGCACGTGCGCGCGCGGTCCATGGCAATCTCGAGCCTAGCACCGGATCTGTGAGGTGCCTGGCCCGGCATGACCACCCCCCTGCGCAACGCGGTGTTCGACGCGATCGGCGGGGCGCTCCTCGACGATCGGCGGGAGAAGACCCTGGCCTGTCGCGTGCTGATGCGGCTGTGCGTCATCGACGGCGCGCTGCATCCCAACGAGCGCGCGGTGCTCGACGCCACGATGGCGCGGCACGGCCTCGGGTCCGACGAGCAGCGCCGCATCGGCGCGGAGATGGCCGCGCTCCTCGGCCAACCGGCCGATCCCGACGCGGTCGCGGACGCGCAGGTCCCGGTGGAGACGCTGGTCGCGTCCCTGCCGAAGCCGGCGCTGGCCGAGCTGTGGATCCACCTCGAGCACGGGGCCTGGGCCGACGGCGTGCTCGTCCCCGCGGAGTCGTGGCTGCTCGACCTCGTGCGCCGCCACCTCCAGCACGACTGACCGCGACGGGGCAGACCGGGTCCGCACGGCGGCGCGTTCGACTCCGCTCCGCGTCCACCCCGGAGGTCCCACCATGCCCGCGATCCGATTCCCCCGTGCGTTCCTCGTCCTGTGCCCGTGCCTGCTCGCCGCCTGCGTCGGCCACGGTGAGCCCGACGCATGGACCCCCGACGCCGAGGCGTCCTCGCCGACCGCGGCCCTGCAGCCGCGGACCCACGCGCCCACGATCCCACCCGGGCGCGTGATCCAGTCCTACTACAACCTCGAGATCAGCGTGCCCAACCCGGCGCGCGCGGCCGATGCCACCCGCACCATCGCGCACGAACAGGGCGGCGAGGTGCTCGGCCTCAACGCCGACGCGAACAGCGGATCGGTCACCGTGTCCGTCGACCCCGAGGCGGCCGACCGCTTCCGGCACGCGTTGCTGCGGATCCCCGGCACCGTCGTCCGCGAGAACAGCAACAGCGGCGACGTCACCCAGCAGGTCGCGCAGCTCGACGATCGTCTGACCAAGCTCGAGCACGCCGAGGCCGAGATGGACCGGCTGATGCGCGCCACCTCCGACCGCGCGCTGTTCGACGCGTGGGTCGTGCAGCGCGAGCTCAACACCCGCGAGCGCGACAGCCTGCACGGTCAGATCGCGTCGTACCTGCAATCGGTCCGCCGCACGCAGATCAACGTGACGTTCACCCCCACCGTGCCGGTGCCCGACGCCGCGCCGGTGCCCCCGACCATCGTCGGACTGCACCGCGAGCGTTGAGCACCGATCGATCTCCCGCACGAGATCGGTCGACGCCACGGGGTCGTGCTGCTATGAATCCGTCGTTTGTCACGCCCAGTCCTCCCCGAATCCGCCGTCACCGAGCCCGCGCTGAAGAAGATGGAGCGCTTCCACGCGGACACCATCGAAAAGATCCGCGCGGCCGTAACATCGAACAAGGTCGTCGTCGTCGGTATGGCGCAGAATCCCCACGTCAAGCGCGCGCGTCGGGCCCTCGAGTCCGCGGGCAAGACCTTCGAGTACCTCGAGTTCGGCAGCTACTTCGGTGCCTGGCGCGAGCGTCTCGCGATCAAGCTGTGGAGCGGGTGGCCGACCTTCCCGCAGGTGTTCGTCGATGGCCGCCTCGTCGGCGGCGCCGACGAGCTCGAGAAGGCGATCGCCGATCAGAAGGTGTAGCCGGCAGGGCTAGTCGCCGCCGGTGCGGCCGAGGCCGTGGCGGCGGATCTTGTCGAGTAGCGTCACGCGCGACACGCCGAGGCGCCGCGCGGCCTCGGACTGATTGCCGCCCGCCTCGGCGAGCGCCCGCTCGATGAGCCCGCGCTCGAACGCCGCGACCCGATCGCGCAGCGCGGCCGGCTCGCCCGCGACGCCATGCGCCTCCGACGGGTCGGCGTTCCCCGACGGCTCGAGGGCATCGACGTCGAGCACACCGCCCAGCGACAGCGCGAGGAGCCGCGCGACCGCGTTCTCGAGCTCGCGCACGTTGCCGGGCCATGCGCGGCGGACGAGCGCCTCGACCAGCGCCGGCGTGAACGACACGTCCGGCAGCTCGAAGCGGGCCTGGTAGCGGCGGAGGAACACGTCGACGAGCAGCGGGATGTCGTCGGGGCGCTCGGCGAGGCTCGGGAGCTCGAGCTCGACCACCGCCAGGCGATAGTAGAGATCCTCGCGGAAGCGGCCCGCGGCCACCTCGCCCGCCAGATCGCGGTGCGTGGACGCGACGAGCCGGACGTCGACCCGCTGCGGGACGTCGGCGCCGACCGGCTGGATCTCGCCCGACTGCAGCGCGCGCAGCAGCTTGGCCTGGACGGCGGCGCCGAGCTCGGCGACCTCGTCGAGCACGAGCGTGCCACCATCCGCCGCACGGAAGCGGCCGTCGCGGCGCCCCGCCGCCCCCGTGAACGCGCCGCGCACGTGGCCGAACAGCTCGCTCTCGGCGAGGTCCTCGGGGATCGCCGCGCAGTTGAACCGCATGAGCGGCCGATCGCGTCGGCGGCTGGCGCAGTGCAGCAGCGACGCGATCATCTCCTTGCCGGTGCCGGTCTCGCCGCGCACGAGCACCGTGACGTCGCGATCGGCGACGCGCCGCGCGAGCTCGACGACCCGACGCAGCTTGGCCGAGGTCCCGACGATCGGACCCCCGACCAGGGCCTCGAGTCGGTGACGCTCGTCGGCGCGGCGCAGCCCGACCAGCTCGTGCGCCCGGGCCACCACGGCGGCGAGCTCGTCGAGGTCGAAGGGCTTGACCAGGTAGTCGTGCGCGCCGGCCCGCATCGCCTCGACGGCGACGCGCTCGGAGCCGTGGGCCGTCAGCAGGATCACCGGCAGCGCCGCGTCGCGCTCGCGGATGAGGCGCAGCAGCGCGAGGCCGTCGATTCCCGGCATCGACAGATCGGTGAGCACGACGTCGACACCGTCGAGCCGTCCGAGCGCGGCCTCACCGGACTCCGCGGTGAGCACGGTGTGCCCGCGATCTCCGAGGGCCTCGACCAGCGTGAACCGGATCGCGGCCTCGTCGTCGACCACGAGTACAGTCGCCGTGCCGGTCGCCGTGCCGGTCGCGCCTCCGGCCGTCATCCCGGCACCGCCGTGCACGGCAGCCACACCGTGACGCGGGTACCCTGGCCCTGCACGCTGTCGTAGCCCAGCGTGCCGCCGTGCTGCTCGATGACCTGCCGCGCGAGCACCACGCCCAGGCCGGTGCCGCCGGGTCGCTCGCTGACGTACGGCGTGCCGATCCGCGCCAGCAGGCCCGGCGACATTCCGCGACCGTCGTCGAGGATCGCGAGCTCGACCCCGTCCCGCACGCCGCGCAGTGCGAGCGTCACCGTGCCCCCGCGATCGCAGGCCTCGATCGCGTTGCCGACGAGGTTGAGCAGCGCCTCGGTGAGCCGACTCGGATCGGCGCTGATCTCGAACGCGTCGGCGACCTCGACCCGACGCTCGAGGCCCACCCCGGCGCCGTGCGCCCGGGCGTCGAGGATGTCGACGATGCGCGCGAGCAGGCCCGCGATCGCGACCGGCTCGCGGCGCAGCGCCGCGAGCGGTCGCGCGAACCCGAGGTAGTCGCGCAGGATTCCCTCGACGCGGGTGATCTCGCCGCGCACGACGTCGAAGCGGGCCACCGCGCGGGGCTCGGTCGCGTCCTTGGCCAGCAGGTCGACCAGGCCGCGGATCGCCGTCAGCGGGTTGCGGATCTCGTGGGCCACCTTGGCGCCGATGCTCTCGACCTCGGTCGCGCGGGTGGCCATGCCCTCGAGGAGATCGGCGCGCAGCCGATCGAGGTCGCGACCCGCGTCGCCGTGCGCGTCGGAGAGGCCGGCGACGCTCACCCGCAGCAGCGCGGCGCCGAGGATCACCGTGCACACCGTCATCACGTCGCGCACGGGCTCCGGCAGGGCCGCGAACGGCGTGCCCTCGGGCAGCAGCGCGAGCGCGAGCACCCCGAGCACGACCACGGCGAACGCCACCGCGCTGCGCCGACCACGACCGAACGCCGCGAACGCGGTGACCGTGGGCGCGAACAGCAGCGGCACGTAGGGGCTCGCGATCGCCCCGGTGCCGGCCGCGGCGACCAGCAGCGCGAGGGCGGTCACCAGCAGCGACACGAACAACCACCGCTCGCCGACCTCGCGGCGCCCGGCGATCCAGGCCTCGATCGTGAAGAAGCCGAGCATCGTCCCCGACACGATCGCGAGCGCGACGCCCTGCGTCGTCGACACGACCGGCAGCACGAGCACCCACGACAGCACCACCGCGGGCGCCACCAGCAGCGGGCGGCGGCGCAGGAACACGGCACCGACCCGACGCACCTGAGCGCGCGCCAGCGATCGCCGAGGCGCAGGCCAGGGCGACGTCGCAACCCCGAGGGCACCGGCGTCCACGAACTCGACCATAGCAAATGCCGCGCAGCGCACGACCTGTCGGGTTCTCGACAGGGCCTGTCCGAACCCCGTCAGGCGCGGCGGCCGGGCGCCCCGCAGTTCGGGGCACGATCGGTCGGCACGCTCGATGCACACGCCGCGGCCATGCAACACGACACCCCCGACGCCGGACCGCACATCGGCGCGCTCGTCTTCGTCGCCCTCGTCCTCTGGTTCTCCCTGCTGTTCGGCCTCGGTGTCGCCGGGTACCTCGAGGATCTCCCCCGCGCGCTCGTCCCGATCGCGCTCGCGGGATCGACCGCCGCGGTATGGCTCCTGTCGCGCCGCATCGACGCCGTGCGCCGTTGGATGCACGCCCTCGACGTCCGCGCGCTGGTGGGCCTGCACGTGGTGCGCTGGCCGATCGGGATCTGGTTCCTCGTCGCGGGGCGCAACGGGGCGCTCCCCGACGCACTCGCGCAGCTCGCCGGTTGGGGGGACATCGCGACCGGCGTCCTCGCCCTCGTCGCGCTCGCCTGCGATGCGCGGACCCGCTGGGGTCGACGCGCCCTGCTGGCGTTCAACGCGATCGGGCTCGTCGACATCCTCGCCGTCGTCGTCACCGCCCAGCGGTTGCTGTTGTTCGGCGACGCCGCGTCGTTGCGTGTCGGTCACCCGTTCGTGCTCTTGCCGATGTTCGTCGTGCCCCTGGTGATCGTCGCGCACGCGTGGACGTTCGTGCGCCTCGCGTCGGCCACCGCCGCGCCCGCGCGTCGTCCCACGGACGTCCTGCCCGCGTGAGCAAACTCGGGTGGCCAAGCGCGCCCGGAGTCGCGATGGTTGCCGCGATGATGGCCCGCCGCGTGACGCCCCTCTTGTTCGGATCTCTGCTCGCGGCGACCGGCTGCCGGTGGCACGCGAGCGCCGGGACCTCGCCGACGGTGACGCCCCAGCCGACGGCGCCCGCGGCCACACCGGCGCCCGCACCCGCCACGGCCGACGCCGCGGATCCCCTCGCCGCGTGGTCCCTGCCAGCGCGGCCGACATGGATGGACCGCTACGCCGACGACGCCGTCGGCGCCCCGCGCTTCTTCAACATCTCGACGCTCATGCGCGAGCACGGGCTCACCCGCGACCGCGCCGTCGAGCTGCAGAACCACTACCGCGACGCGTCGCGGGCCGACCCCGCCGGCGATCCGACCGCGCACTTCGAGGCCGCCCTGGCGAAGGCCAAGCGCGGCGAGTTCGAGGGCCGACGCGACGTGGCGCGCCTCGCCGACGCGCCGTTCATCGTGGTGTTCGACCTCGACGACACGCTGTACGACCAGTCGTACGACGCGGAGATCGCAGCGACCTGCGCCGACCTCCGCCTCGAGTTCGGCGGCAAGCCCAAGGCGATCAAGCTGGCGCCGGGGGCCAACGCCGCGCTCGATCGGATCGCGGCGCTCGGTGGCGCCGTGGTGATCTTCACCGCCGCCCCCGACGAGGCCTCGCTCGCCAACCTCCGCGCGTGGCAGTTCGGCGGCAAGCCGCTCCCCGATCACCCGGCGATCGCGGCGGTGCTCACCAACAGTCACCTCGTGCTGCAGGACAAGCGCGAGGGCGACGGCGCGGACGACCCCAAGCGCGGCCACCCCGTCATCGAGCCGTCGAAGGATCTCCGCATCGTCGACGAGGGCCTCACGCGCGCCATCCTCGTCGACGACAACCCGCTGCGGACCTTCCAGCCCCGCAACCTGCGGCTGACCAAGAAGTTCGACGCCGCGAGCTACTGCACCACCAAGGACGCGAAGCTCGAGCGGGCGTTCGAGCGCACGCTGCCCGACGTCGTCGCCGAGATCGAGGACTCGCTGCGCTGGGCCCAGCAGGCGAAGGTCCCCTTCGCCACCGCCTACCTGCCCCACTCGCAGATCGGGCGGCTCGCGGTCGGGTTCCTGCGCGGCGCCGGGATGTCGGAGAAGGCCGCGATCGAGTACGTGCGCACCCACCCGGAGGTCGTCGACCGTGACTTCTAGTCGTCCATGGCTCGCCGTTGCCCTCGGCGCGCTCGCCCTCGCCACCGCGTGCCGGCCGGATCCGGGCAGCTCGAGCGCCGCGCCCTCGGTCGCCGATCCGAACGGCCGCATCGAGCTGCTGCTGTACGAGCCGACGGGCCGGGCCGCGCCCACCGACACCTGCGACGTGGCGCTGTGCACCTCGCTCGTGGCGCTGATCGACGGGGCCGAGCGCACGATCGACTTCGCGATCTACGGCATGCGCAACCAGACGCGGGTGTTCCAGGCGCTCCAGCAGGCCAAGGCCCGCGGCGTCGAGGTCCGCGGCGTCGTCGATCGCGACCGCCACGGCAAGAACTACTACGCCAGCACCGACGCCCTGGTCGACATGGTCGGGTCGGTGCAGAGCGACCAGCGCGTCGACGAGATCCTGGCCAAGCAGAAGGCCCGCGACGGCGAGGGCGGCGAGCCGCGCTGCGATCGCCCCGCGGGCACCCAAGGGCCCGTGCAGTGCCTCGCGTACGACCTCGGCGACAGCTGCCTGCTCGCCGCCCACGCCAGCCGCGAGCCGCTGGGCGGCGGCGACGCGATCATGCACGACAAGTTCTTCGTCATCGACGGCAAGTCGGTGTGGACCGGCTCGACCAACGTCAGCGACTCGTGCAGCGGGGGCTACAACGCCAACCTCGTGGTCGTCGCGCACTCGGGGCGGATCGCCGGCTGGTACACGCAGGAATTCGAGCAGATGTACCGCGAGGGGAAGTTCCACACGCGCAAGCAGCAGCACGGGCCGCACCGCGCCACGCTCGCCAACGGCGAGGTCGAGCTGCGGTTCTCGCCGCAGGACGACCCGATCCGCGACGGCGTCCGCCCGCTGCTCAAGCACGCACGCAAGCAGATCGACATCGCGGTGTTCTTCCTCACCCACAAGCGCATCGTCGAGGACCTCATCGCTGCGCACTCCCGCGGCGTGAAGATCCGCGTCATCATCGATTCCACCGGGGCGCGCAACGAGTACAGCAAGCACGAACTGCTGCGAGCGGCCGGCATCCCGGTCAAGGTCGAGAACTGGGGCGGCAAGATGCACATGAAGTCGGCGGCGATCGACGGCCAGGTCGTCATCGCCGGCTCGATGAACTGGACCAGCTCCGGCGAGTACAACAACGACGAGAACACCCTGCTGCTGCGCAGCCCCGAGCTCGCCGCGCAGTACCACGCGTTCTTCGAGCGGACGTGGACCGCGCTGCCCGACACGCTGCTGGCAGCGAACCCCGATCCGGAGTCGCAGGGCTCGACGACCGCGTGCAGCGACGGCGTCGACAACGACTACGACCGCGCGATCGACATGGAGGATCCCGGCTGCTCGGCCTCGCCGCCGCCGCTGCCCCCGATGCTCCCGTGGCGCGTCGTGCCCAAGGTCGGCGGCCGCCTGACGTGCGACATCGACATGCCGGGCCAGGCGACGCGGCGCTCGAAGGACGAAGCCGCGACCGAGGTGGTGGTGCCCGGGGTGGATCCGGAGCAGGTCGCGGCGGATTGAGACACACCCGCGGATGGCCCCCGCCTGGGCCCCGGGAGAACCCGCACCCCGCGTGTGCCGAGCGCGGCCCGATCGCGCTTCGAGGGTCGAATTCGCGAGCGCGTGACCGATCGGCCGTTCGACGGGCCGACTCCCGCCGGCGTCGGGCTCGGGTATCGTCGACTTTCGTCGATCGATCGACGGGGCTCGACCAACCATCGGGATCGAAGCATGGCCAGCGCCGAGAGCAACGACCCGCCGGGGACCGCCGTGCCCACACGGGAGTCACTCCGCCCATCTCCCGTGGTGGACTGGCTGGCGCACCGGATGCTCGAGGCGAGCCTGCTGCGCCGCCTCGTCGGTGACGACGCCGAGCCCGTTCGCGTCGACCGCTTCGTGCTGGAGCGCGAGCTCGGTGCGGGCGGCATGGGCACGATCTATGCCGCGTGGGACGGCGAGCTGCGCCGCCGCGTCGCGCTCAAGTTCCTGCACCAGGCGAGCTCCGATCCGGACGCCGAGCAGCGGCTGTTCCGGGAGGCGCAGGCGCTGGCGCAGCTCTCGCACCCGAACATCGTGCCCATCTACGACGTCGGCCGCCACGAGGGACGCGTATGGCTGGCGATGGAGCACATCTCGGGCCAGACCCTGCGCGCGTGGGCCGACGCGGCGCCGCGCCGACCGGCCGAGATGCTCGAGGCTTGGCTCGCCGCGGGTCGCGGGCTCGCGGCGATCCACGCCATCGGGTTGGTGCATCGCGACATCAAGCCCGACAACGTGATGATCGGTGAGGACGGGCGCGTGCGCATCGTCGACTTCGGCCTGGTGCGCCTCGCCGAGACGTCGCGCTCGCGCTCGAGCGAGGCGCTCGCCACCGTGGCGGACTGGGCCGACGGCCTCACCTCTCCCGACGGATTCGTGGGGACGCGGGCCTACGCCGCGCCCGAGCAGATCGGCGGAGGGATCCTCGACGCGCGCATCGACCAGTTCTCGTTCTGCGTGGCGCTGTGGGAGGCGCTGTGCGGCAAGCGACCGCTGCGGGAGCGCACCAGCGACGGACGGCCGGTGCGGCGCGAGGGGGAGCGCCTGCCAGCGAGGCTCCTGCGCGCGCTGTCGCGGGGCCTGGCCATCGATCCGCACCAGCGCTGGGACGACATGGACGCCCTGCTCGCCGCGCTCGCGCCTCCGCGGCGCCGCTGGCCGGTCCTGGGCATCGTTGGAGCAGGCGCCGCATCGCTCGGACTCGTGGCGGGCACGATGATGCTGGGCTCACCGCCCGCGGCCACGCAGGATCCGTGCGCCCAGGCAACGGCGCCGCTGGCCGAGGCCTGGTCGCCAGCGATCCGAGCGGACGTGGTCGCGCGCCTCGGCGAATCCGATGCCGGCGCGACGATCACGGCGCTCGACGATTGGGCCGCGCGATGGCGAGGCGCCGCCCAGCAGACCTGCGAGGACGTCTACGTGGACAAGCGACTGTCGCCCGCGAGCCTCGATCGACGGGGGCCGTGCCTGAGCCAGCGCATCGCGACCTTCACCGTCGTGGTGCAGGGCTTGGCGAGCGGAGCGCTGGGCTCCGAGACGCGGGCGGTGGCGTTCGCCGGTCTCGAGGATCCGAGCGCCTGCCTCGCCGACGAGGTGCTCGACCGCGAGGTCGAGCCTGTTCCCGTCGAGCACACCGATGCCGTGGCCGAGCTGCGTCGCGCATTGGTCCGCCTCGAGCTCGAGCGCGGCGAGCTGAGCCTGAGCCAGCGCATCGCCGCGGCCGAGCACGTCCTCGAGCGCAGCCGCGAGCTCGGCTGGTCGCCGCTCGTCGGTGAGGCGGCGCTGGTGGTGGGTCGGCTGCACACCGCCCTCGGGGACGGCAGCGACGCGCGCGAGCGGCTGGGCGAGGCGCTCGACATCGCCGAGGGCACGCGGGATGTCGAGCTGCAGCGGCACGCCTGGAGCGCGCTCCACCAGGTCGAGCGCCTCGTCGAGTTCGACGTGCCTCGGGCTCGGTGGGCGCTGTCGCGTGAGGCAGCGGTGATGCCCGGTGTCGAGCCCTCGCCGCGGCAACGCGCGCAGCTGCTGCTCGACCAGGGCCAGACCGAAGAGCTCGCCGGAGACCTCGATGCCGCCGTGCGGTCGCTTCGCGGGGCGTTGGTCGTGCTCGACGACGAGGGCACGCTGGCGGACTGGGACCGCGCGCTGGTCCTGCACGCGCTGGGGAACGTGTTGTCGCACACCGGCCGAGACGACGAGGCCCGGGAGCATCTCGCGCGCGCCCGTGATCTCGAGCTCGGTCGCACCGGCGAGGATGCGCGGCCGGGTCAGCACGCGCCGAGCAACCTCGCGATCCAATTCGACGAGGCGCTGGCGATGATCGCCGGTGGCGAGGCCCGAGCGGCGGTGGAACGACTCCGTGGGATCTCGGCCGAGGTCGTGCGCGAGCACGGTCCGAGCAGCGAGATGGCGGCGCGCGTGCACGTGGCGCTCGCCGCCGCGCACGACCACCTCGGCGAGGTGGACGAGGTGCGCCGGCACGCCGAGCTCGCCGACCGGATCTCGCTGCGCGCGGTCGGGCCCGCGCACCCGATGCGCGCCGATGTCCTCTCGGCGGTGGGCGTGGCCGCGACCCACGACGGACGCATCGCCGACGCGGTGCTCGCGTTCGAATGGTCGCTGCGCCTGGTTCGCCGCCTCAAGGCGCCCGCGTCCCTCGACGTGGCCCTGGCCGAGCACAACCTCGCCAGCGCGCTCGTCGACGCGGATCGGCGCGCAGAGGCCGAGGATCTGCTCAGCCACGCGCTCCCGATCCTCGAGCAGGGCCTCGGCCAGGACGACGCGCTCGTGGCCGATGCACGACGACTGATGCAGCGAGCGCGCATGAACCACCCCGAAGGAGCAGAACGATGAGCATGGACGACGAACTCGGCCGAGACGACGACGTGGGCACCAATGACGGCATGCGCCCAGGAGGCGCACAGGAGGTCACGACCCCGGAGATCCGCGTGAGCACGGTGTCTTGCCTCGACCACGGCCTGGAGTGCGTGCTGTGTGAGCCGCAGGCCGGGACGCTGCGGATCCGGGAGCCCTTCGTGGTGCGCATCGTCAACGCGCGGCTCTGCGTCGGGGATCGGCCGACGGTGACGTGGGCGATTGGGCGCGCCTCGGGGGAGCTCGCAGCGGGCACGACCCAGATCCACACGATGGCCGCCGAAGAGGAGACCCTCCGGCTCTACTACAGCGAGTGCGTGCTGCTCGATGGCGTTCCCGACGGGCACGCCCAGGCCAGCATGCCGCCGCGGGTCACGATCAACCTCATCAAGTCCCGCAACCGCTGACGGACTCGGGTCCGCCGGTTTGCCCCGCCCGCGGCAGTCCGGCTGCTACCATCGCGCGGTGTCCAGCGACGATCGCGATCTCGTGCTCGCTTGGAAGGCCGGCGATCGCACCGCCGGCGGCACCTTGATCCGCCGGCACCTCCCGTCGCTGCACCGCTTCTTCTCCAACAAGGTCGACGCGCAGGGCGACGTCGAGGAGCTGGTGCAGCGGACCTTCACCGCGTCCGCCGAGGGCATCGAGCGGTTCCGCAGCGACGCCAGCTTCCGCACGTGGATGTTCGCGATCGCCCGCAACGTGCTGAGCCTGTGGATCCGATCGAGGCAGCGCGGCGAGGTCGACCTGAGTCAGGCCTCGCTGGTCGACCTGGGCGCCGGTCCCAGCACCGCCGTGGCGCAGGCCCGCGAGCAGAAGCTGCTGCTCCACGCCCTTCGCCGGATCCCGCTCGAGTCGCAGACGCTGCTCGAGCTCTACTACTGGGAGGACCTCTCCGCGGCCAAGCTCGGCGAGGTGTTCAGCACGCCCGAGGGCACGATCCGCGGCCGCCTGCGCGCCGCGAAGCTCGACCTGCGCGCCGCCCTCGACACCCTCTCCAAGGCCGGCGAGGACGTCGAGTCCACCGTGGCGAAGCTCGAGGACTGGGCCCGCTCGCTGCGCCCCGCGGGAGGGACGGCCGGCCCCACCACGTAGTCGACGGAAGTTCATCGCTCGGCGCGCGACCGATCGCGACCGCGGTCGGGACAGGGAACGCGGCGCGGCGGCTTCGGCCGCGCCGACGCCGGCGGCGGTTCGCTCCCCGTCGCGGCAAGTGCGTCGATGAGGATGACATCGTCGCTGCATCGCGGTCGCAGCGTGGCCTCCATGAGCTTGCCGCGCGGTCGCAGCAGGATCTCGTCGGAGGCTCCGTCGATGGTTGCCACGACGACCGTGGGACAGTCCGGCAAGCCGCCCACGGAGAAGCCGCCCGACGCATCGGTGACCACGGCCGCCCCCTCGGCGCAGTCGGGCACGACCACCACGGAGACACCGGCCCACGCGTGGCCGTCGCGGTCGAGGACTCGGCCCACGAGCGTCGCGTCGCCGGGCCCGAGGCGGACGACGGAGGGGGGCGCGGGAGGGTCCGTGGTTGTGGCCGGATCCGTGACCGGATCCGTGGCCGCTGCCGGCTCGGTCGGCACCTGCTCCGAGTCGGACGCGTCGATGTCACGGGCGCGAGGCTCCTGCACGGACGGAGCCGCAGTCGACGGCTCGCCGCCCTTGGGTCCGCACGCGGTCATGCCGATCAACACCGTCCCGAAGATCATGTCGAGGCGCATGGGACGTCCAACGCGCGTGGACTCGGCGCCTTTCCACGCGCGCCGAGTTTCTCGTCACGGCGGCGGCTCCACGTCGTTGGCGACGACGTCAGGCGGATCGACGCCGCTCGTCGAGGGTTGTCGCATCCGCGGTGGTCGGAGACGTGCCGTTCACTCGACGACGATCGTGAACGTCAGCGTCGCCGCGAAGTCGTCGTCGGGCTCGGCCGGGTCGCGCACGTCGAGGGCCGCGGTGGTGATCGTGTGCGTGCCCGCGGACAGGCGGAGCATCGCGTAGACGCCGTCCCCGTAGCTCGGGTCGACGTCGCCCTGCGCCGGCGGGTGGCCGAAGAACGCCGGCACGCCGTCGGTGTCCGCGACCCGGTAGTCGCCGCGATAGGGCCCGACGCGCAGGGGATCGAGCGCGTCGGCGACGAGCTTGTCGCCGTCGACGTCGAGCACGAGCACGTCCATCCCGTCGACGAAGGCCGAGGCGCGGGCCGACAGCGCGTCGTCGTCCTCCCACGTCGGACCGACCATCGCCGCGTTGTCGGCGGTGGTGTTGACGACCGGCAACAGCACCAGCGTGCCCTCGGCGATCGTGCAGCGATGCGCGAGCGGAACGGGCCCCGTGCCGTCGCTCAGGGCGGCGAGCGAGCCGAGGAAGACCACCGGCCCGGCCTGACCGGCGCAGGCGTCCGCGTCGGCGAGCAGCGGGTGCCCGGTCGCCGGCTGGGCCATCGCCCAGCGCCACCACGCGGCGGCCCACGCAGCGCCGTCCTTGCCCCCGGGCGCGTCGTCGAGATCGACGAGCTCCCACTCGCGCGTGTCGTCGCCGGTGTCGTCGCCGTCGGTGGCGCTGTCGTCGTCGTCCTGCGTGCCGCCGTCGTCGCACGCCGCGACGAGGGCGAACGGGAGGAGCAGCGCGAGCGCGAGTGGATGACGGTGGGATCGAGTCGAGGTGTTCATGGGGGTCCTGGTCGCGCGGACGCGGCGTCCCCCCGAGAGCTCGGGCGATCCGTCACGTCAACGCGAGGGTGGTGAGGGCGGCATCACGCGGATCGACGGTCGACCCTGCGGGAGCGCGTGCCCGGGGCCGAATCGGCCAGGGACGCGTCACTCGCCGGATCGTCGCGGCGCTGCGTCGTGTTACGGCGAGGAGGGCTGACCCGCGGCGGGAGCGGACATCTCGGAGGGGTGTGCGGCGGGTCGAGCCATGGCGTCAGCGGTGAGTCGCGCGAGGCCGCGGGATTTCGGGCGCGCGGGCGGAGGCGATTTTGCCGCGGGGCACTGCACGGTTACGGGCGGGCACGGGCACGGGCACGGGCACGGGCACGGAGCGGGGTGTTCGGAAGAACGCTTCGCGTTCTTCCGCACCCCGCTACCGCGAAAACTGCAGCTGATACGCCGCGCAGCTCGATCCACCGTTCGTGCGATACACCCGCAGGAACAGGTCGTTCGGCCACGCAACCAGCGAGTCCATCGGCGGCGTGCAGCAACCGGCGTCGTCGTCGACGAAGCTCCAGCTCGTCAGGCCCAGCGCGACGCCGGCGTTGCCGCCCGAGGTGCACGTCGCCCCGGCCGCGTCGCACTGACCGGTGACCACGTCGAACACGAACGCGTCGCCCTCGTTGATCGCGAACTGGATCGTCGGCGTGCCCTCGCCGGGGCGCGCCATCGTCGGGTAGTGCACGACGTACCAGTCGAACGCGCCGTCGGCCGGGAGGTTGCCGACCACGCCGAGCTTGTTGTCGCCCGCCACGAGCATCCCGACATCGGTGGGCATGTTGCAGTTGCCGCTGACGCCGTCGTCGGGGCACTCGCAGCCGTTGTCGACCATGTCGTCGCAGTTCTCGTCGACGCCGTCGCAGGTCTCGGGCGCGCCGGGGTTGCGATCGGGATCGTCGTCGTCGCAGTCCTCGCCCGCGTTGCAGTTGACCCCGTAGCCGTCGCCGTCCTCGTCCTCGCAGTCGGGATCGGGGGCCGAGTCGGCCGACGAGCCCGCGCTGTTCGAGTTGCCGCTGCCCGACGCAGAGCCGGCCGAGGTGTCTCCGACGTCGGTGCCGCCGGAGGCCCCCGTGGGGCTGCTCGTCATGCCCGGACCGAAGCTCGCGGCGTCGTCGCCCCCGGACTCGCCGCCCGTGGCACAGCCCAGGAGCACGGCGAGGGCCGAAGCGGCGAGACGGGGAGCGCCCACGAGATCAGTATAGACCGATCCCCGGTGCGCCCCGCAATCCCGGTGCGCGGGAGGGCCCCGTCAGAGCAGGACCTTCAGCTCGTAGCGGCGGAAGGTCGCGCTGCGGCGGGGATCGGTCCGCCAGCTGCGACGGCCCACATCGGTCACGCCGTCGGGCGCGAGCTCGTTGACCAGGCCGACCTTGCGCGCCAGATCCCAGTCGTTCATCGCGGCGAGCTCGTCGGCGGCGAGGCCGACGAGCAGCAGGAACAGCACGCTGCCGTGGACCGTGTCGATCTTCCCGACCTGCGGATCGGGCACGCACACCACGCCCTCGAGCGCCGTGGGTACCCCCGAGCTGCCGGTGATCGGGCTGTCCAGCGCCACGATGTGACCGCTGTCGAGCTCGCCGTGGCCCGACATCACGTAGTGCCCGATGCCCTGCAGCAGCACCAACGGCCACACCGGCGGGCGATCGGCCCCGGGCTCGCGCCGCAGTCGGAGCCCGAGTTCGAAGCCGAAGCCCGAGATGTCGGGCTGCGGCGACGACTTCTCGAACAGCTCCGACAGCCCGTACGTGACGTAGTGCCACTGCCCATCGCGCGTCTCCCAGACGCACACCGCCGGCAGCGGGTTGCGGCTGTCGAGATCGTAGGGCGTCGCGCTGGTGAACTGGTGCGGCAGCGCGTCGGGGTGGACGATCGCGCACGCCTGGTCCAGCGACGCCCACCCGGGCGCGGCGATCGGATAGTCGTCGGAGGCCATCGTCACGCGGTCCGTTCGAACTCGCGCATGAACTCCACGAGCGCGGTGACGCCGGCCTCGGGGAACGCGTTGTAGATCGAGGCGCGGCAGCCCCCGACCAGGCGGTGGCCCTTCAGTCCCGAGAAGCCGGCCTTCTCTGCCGACGACAGGAACCGCTTGGTCGCGGCCTCGGCATCGGTGGCGCCGCCCAGCGTCCAGGTGACGTTCATGCGCGAGCGGCTGCCCGGCTTGGCGTGGGCCCGGTACAGCGCGCTGGCGTCGAGCAGCTCGTACAGCGCCGCGGCCTTGCGCGCGTTGATGGCCGCGATGCCGGCGACGCCGCCGTTGTCCCGCATCCACTCGAGCACGTGGTGCAGCACGAGGATGCCGAAGGTGTTGGGCGTGTTGTAGAGGCTGTCCTCGGCCACGTGCGTGGCGTACCGGAGCATCGTCGGCACCGGCCCGACGCCGCGGCGCTCGACCAGATCCTCGCGGATGAACACGACGGTGACGCCCGACGGCCCGAGGTTCTTCTGCGCGCCGGCGTAGCCGAGCGCGACGTTCTCGATGCCCATCGGTCGGCTGCCGATGTTCGACGACAGATCGACCACGAGCGGCACGTCGCCCTCGAGCGCGGGCAGCTGCTCCCACTCGGTGCCGAAGATCGTGTTGTTGCTGGTGAGGTGGACGTAGCTCGCGCCCGCGTACGCGTCGGCGCCGGGCATCGCCGGGATGTGGTCGTGCTTGGGGCCCGAGCTCGCGATGACCTTGGTCTCGCCGAACAGCTTGCTCTCGCTGATCGCCTTGGCCGCCCAGACGCCCGTGTCGACGTAGCACGCGGCCTTGTCGGCCTGGCGCAGGTTCATCGGCACCATCGCGAACTGCGTGCTCGCGCCGCCCTGCAGGAACAGCACCTTGTGGGTGCGGGGGATCCCGAGCACGTCGTGGCAGAGGTCCATCGCGGCGTGGTGGATCCCGTCGAAGCTCTTGCTGCGGTGGCTGATCTCGAGGATCGACAGCCGTGACTCGAGCGAGTCGTCGCCGGGGATCGCGAGCTCACCGATGGCGGCGGCGGTGCGGGTGAGGACCGCGGGCGGCAGGATCGCGGGGCCCGCCGAGAGGTTGAACGGCCGAGTCATGGGCGGACCTTATCAGGGCCATCGGCGCCGGGCTCGGGCGGCCCGGGCGCGTCGGCTCGAGGGTCCCGCACGCCGCAGGGCCGGCCTGCCGCCACGATCGCGCGGCGATCCGCATCGGCCGCCGGCGGCGTACTGCCCGGGCGACCGTCGCGGGGCGGTAACCCGCGGGCCCCGCGTCGCATACCCTGGACAGACCGCGGGTCCTGCCGCAGACCCAGAAGCGGACCCCCACCGGGTCGGGGTCCGCCCCGAACACGAGCCACCATGACCGACGCCGACCTCAGACAGTCGATCGCCCGCCGCGAATTCCTGCTGCGCGCCTCCGCCGGCACCGTCATCACCGCGATGGCGGGCGGGCTCTACTTCCTGTCCGGCCGCGAGGCCCAGGCCGAGAGCCGCACCGACGGCCGCCCGCGCGTGCCGCCCGGCCAGCGCGTGATCGAGGCGCTGAAGCCGATGGGCGGCGAACCGGGGGATCCGGCCGCGTCGGCGTTCCGGCTGCGCGTGCACGGCGAGGTCGAGAGCCCCTTCGAGCTGACCTTCGCGGAGCTCGTCGCCCTCGGTGCGGTCGAGCAATCGCTGGACGTGCACTGTGTGACCGGGTGGACGCTGCTCGGCGGCCTGTGGAAGGGCGTGCGCGTGAAGGACCTCGCCGCGAAGGCCGGCGTGAAGGACTCGGCGCGCCACGTGATCTTCGAGGCCGCGCACGGCTACACCTCGAACGTGCGCCGCGACGAGGCGCTCGCCGACGACGTGATGGTGACGTGGGAGCTGAACGGCAAGCGCCTCGCGCGGCCCCACGGCGCGCCGGTGCGGGCGTTGGTGCCGGACCTGTACTTCTGGAAGAGCTCGAAGTGGCTGACGGGGATCAAGTTCGTCCGCCGCGACGAGCCGGGGTTCTGGGAGACGCGCGGGTATCACAACCACGCGGATCCGTGGAAAGAGGAACGCTATGGCTGACGGCCAGGCCTCGCCCGAGGCGACGCCGTCGCGCGCGCGGAAGTTCAGGCTGCGCCCGTGGCTGCGGGCGATGCACCGCGACCTCGGCTACCTCGCGGTGGGCCTGACGATGGTCTACGCGCTGTCCGGGTTGGCGGTGAACCACATCGCCGACTGGAACCCGAGCTTCACGCAGTTCGAGCGCGAGTTCGACGTCCCCGCGCCGCTGCCCGACGACGACGCGGCGGCGGCCGCGGCCGTGATGGCGGTCGCGGGGATCACGGACGAGCCGATCGACGTGTACCGCGTGAGCGACGAAGAGATCGAGATCGCCTTCGACAAGCGGACGCTCCACGCGAACCCGCAGACCGGCCGCGTGTTGGAGGAGGGCGAGGAGCCCCGCGCGTTCCTGCGGGTCGCGAACTGGCTGCACTTGAACCGGGGCAACAAGGCGTGGACGTGGTTCGCGGACGGGTACCCGATCGCGCTGGTG